>OKSC01000143.1_pt1 | contig 86548 bp, 104 predicted proteins | sample 1601161 | NCBI WGS metagenome assembly OKSC01 (sample SAMEA3541552, study PRJEB24748) | human gut metagenome | biome: human gut; feature: human-associated habitat; material: faeces | place: China | collected 2012 | reverse complement strand
TTTCTATAAATGTTTCCGACGAATAGCCGCCGACCGAAGGGCGGGGGCATTACATGTTTTACAGGAGGAAGAAATGGGACATTATAAAAATTTAATAAAACCGTATGTGCTCTGGTCATTTTTGCTTATTGTTGTGCCGCTGTTATTGATTGTGTTGTATTCAGTTACGGCAGGCGACAATTCCGTGTTGACCATACATTTTACATTAGACAATTTTAAGAAAATATCAGATCCTGTATATTTAAATGTATTTATAAAATCTCTTAAGATGGGATTGATTACTACAGGAATTTGTGTGGTGTTTGCATATCCGATGGCATATATTATTGCAAAATTTGACGAGAGTGTTCAGGATATTTTAATTTTGCTGGTTACAATTCCTATGTGGATTAATACTTTGCTTAGAACTTATGCATGGATTAGTTTGCTATCAGACAATGGAATTGTAAATTCGTTATTAAAGGTTTTAGGAATAAATCCTGTAACAATGATGTATACAGATTTTTCAGTTGTAATGGGATTAGTATGTGACTTGCTTCCGTTTATGGTAATTCCAATCCATACATCTCTTGCCAAAATGGATTATTCCTTAGTAGAGGCAGCAAATGATTTAGGAGCAAATAGATTTCAAACTTTTACAAAAGTTATTTTTAAACTTTCGATTCCGGGTGTTATAAGTGGTGTAACGATGGTGTTTTTACTTTCAATATCAAGTTTCGTAATTCCATCTTTACTAGGTGGACGTCAGTATGTACTTATTGGAAATTTAATTGAAAATCAGTTTATATCAGTTGGAGACTGGAATTTCGGAAGTGCGATTTCTATTATCCTTGCAATTATTATATTAGGATTAATCAGATTAATGAAAAAGATTGACTCTGAGGAAGCAGGAGGTGAATAGATGAATAAGAAAGTTTCAATAGGACCAAAGTTATATATTGCGTTGTGTTTTATATTTTTCTATTTGCCAATTGCAATTACAATGTTATTTTCATTTAACTCATCGAAGTCACTTACTCATTTTACAGGATTTTCATTTAGATGGTATGAAAAATTAATTACGGACAGAGATATTATTTCGGCTGTTTATGTTTCAATCAGTATTGCCATAATTTCAACATTGGTATCAACTGTTCTTGGGACAATTACTTCAATCGGACTTTCAAGAAGTAGAAAGGTTCTTAAAGAATGGGTTCTTAGCGTAAATGACCTTCCTATTATGAATCCTGATATTGTTACGGCTATAGGTCTGATGATTTTATTTTCTTCTATTAAATTAGGTAGAGGATATTTGACAATGTTGCTTGCACATATCGCATTTTGTACGCCATATGTAATAACAAGTGTTTATCCTAAGGTAAGACGAATGGATCACAACCTTGCAAATGCTGCAATGGATTTAGGAGCAACACCTTTTCAAACACTTACAAAGGTTATAATTCCAATGTTAAAGCCTGGAATTTATGCTGGAATGCTACTTGCATTTACAATGTCACTTGATGACTTTGTAGTTTCATATTTTGTAACGGGAAATGGTGTCCAAAACATTTCAATAGTAGTTTATAACATGACAAAAAGAACAAATCCGACAATTAATGCACTGTCAACTCTTCTTATTTTAGCAGTTGTAATTATTTTGATTGTTGTAAATGTAATTCCTGCCATTGCAAAAAGACAGCACAGAGAGGCAAATGAAATTGCATCAAAGGGACATGGAGTGTGGAAGAAATTTGCTCCGGTGCTTTCAGTTATATTGGCAATTGCAATTGCGGGCGGATGTGTTTATGGATTTGTTAAAGAACAAAACCGTCAGGTACTTAGAGTGTTTAATTCAGGAGAATATATGGATACAAATCTTCTGACTAAATTTGAAAAAGAATATGACTGTGAAGTTGTTTACGAAACATATGATTCAAATGAGTCAATGTATACAAAACTGTTAAGTGGAGCTGAGTATGACATTTTAGTACCGTCTGACTATATGGTTGAAAGACTTATAAAAGAAGAAAGAATTCAGCCGGTTAATTGGGATTTAATAACAAATAAGGATAATGTTATCAGTAATCTGTTTGAGAATGAATATGATCCTGAAAACAAATATACAGTGCCTTACTATTGGGGAACTGTAGGAATTTTATATAACAAAAATATTGTAGATAAGGCAGATTTGGCACAAGGTTGGGAAATCTTAAAAAATAAAAAATATGCAGGCAATATTTATATGTATGATTCAGAAAGAGATTCATTCATGGTTGCATTGAAAGTGTTAGGTTATTCAATGAATACTTCAAATCATGATGAACTAAAGAAGGCATATGACTGGCTTGTTGACCAGCGTGAAATTATGCATCCTGTTTATGCCGGAGATGATGTTATTGACAATATGATTTCAGGCAATAAAGCAATGGCAGTTGTATACTCAGGAGATGGAGCATATATTATGTCAGAAAATGAAGATATGGATTTCTTTGTCCCTGAGCAAGGCTCAAATGTGTGGTATGACAGTATGGTTATTACTAAGCAGTGTAAAGATACAAAACTTGCTAATGAATTCATTAATTTTATGCTAAGGGAGGACGTGGCAAAGCAGAATACGGAATATATAGGATATGATAGTGCAGTAAAATCGGTTTATGAATATTTTAGAGATGATGAATATGAAGGAATTTCAGCATGTGCGCCTGATATTTCAAATCCGTTAAATGAAACATTTAAATATCAGGATACTGAATTAAAAGAATTCTGTGCCGGTTTATGGACAAAGGTTAAGTCTTATTAGAAGTGAGTATTGCTATTATGACTTATAAAAATAAGTATGAGTTGCAATCTATAGAATTGTAACCGATTACGAATGAAGAAAAAGTATTATTAGAAAAAGGAGCATTATGGCAAATATTATAGAGATAACTGATTTTAATTCTCCACAGTTAGATATTTATGCAAGAATGTCGGAAGGGCAGCTTCTTAACAGACATGAACCTGAAAAGGGGATATTCATAGCAGAAAGTCCAAAGGTAGTTGAAAGAGCGTTAGATGCGGGATGTGAGCCGATATCAATGCTCGTTGAACATAAGCATATTGATGGAGAAGCAAAACCTATTATAGACAGATGTGGAGAAGTTCCTGTGTATACAGCACCATTTGAAGTGCTTACACGGTTGACGGGATTTAAATTGACAAGAGGAATGTTGTGTGCAATGCATCGCCCACAACTTCCTAATGTTTCAGAAGTTTGTAGCAAAGCAAGGCGTATAGCAGTTCTTGAAAATGTAATGAATCCTACAAATGTGGGAGCGATTTTCCGTTCGGCAGCAGCTTTAAACATGGATGCGGTTTTGCTCACTCATGGATGCAGTAATCCGTTGTATAGAAGAGCGATAAGAGTAAGTATGGGAACGGTATTTCAGATTCCTTGGACTTTTTTGGACAAAGAAAAAGGAGTAAGTGAACTTAAAGAATTAGGATTTAAGACAGCCGCGATGGCATTAACTGATGATTCGGTATCAATTGATAATGAGGAACTTTTGGCAGAAGAAAAACTTGCAATAGTTCTTGGAACAGAAGGAGACGGACTTGCAAAAGAAACAATTGCAGATTGTGATTATACTGTAAAAATTCCGATGTCTCATGGGGTAGATTCATTAAATGTAGCAGTAGCCAGTGCAGTTGCATTCTGGCAAATTGGAAAATAATGAGGTCTTAGACCTTTTACTTCAGGCATTTTAAAATTAAAAGTGTAAGACTAAAATCGACTTTGTCCACTTCAAAGTGGAAATAAACTTTTCGCTTCACGTTAAAATTAAATAAAAAAAATCGCTTGACAAAAGAGTGTGGTTATTGTACTATAAAACACGCGAGTGCGACTCAAAGCAAGCGCATCATGAATAAGTGATGTGCCCAGTTAGCTCAGTTGGTAGAGCAGAGGACTGAAAATCCTCGTGTCTCTGGTTCGATTCCGGAACTGGGCACTCCGCGGGTGTAGTTCAATGGTAGAACACTAGCCTTCCAAGCTAGATACGTGGGTTCGATTCCCATCACCCGCTTTTGTTATGCCTAAAAATGCTTGTAGAATTTCTTAAAAGAAATATATTAAATATACTTAATCAAAAGAACCCACATCATCGCTGATGTGGGCTCTTTTGATGTTGCTATATTATTTTTTCTGATAAACTCTTACATAATCAATAATAAATTCAAAAGGAATATTAGAATCATCTACAGGTCCGCCAAGCCCACCGCCGACAGCAGTATTTAATATGAGATAAAAAGGCTTGTCAAACGGCCATGAATCATGGCTTTGGTCTGTGTCATCAGCTTTGTTGTAACGACAGTAGCTTTTGCCATCAACGAAATATTCGATATAATCTTTAGTCCATTCCATTGCATAGACATGAAAATCATCTGAAAAATCAACGTCAAAAGTTACATTTGTTGTGTACTGAATGCCATCCTTACGTGTATGATTGTGATTTTTAGAATGAAGGCTGAACAATAAATGCTTTTTTAACCTTCCAATATGTTCTAAAATATCAATTTCGCCACAGTTTGGCCAATGCTCATTTTCAGGAATAGGAGGCAAAATAGCTCGTTGCTCCTTGCTCATGTTAAAGAAATCTGGGCGGCCATCAGGTCTTGTAGGAATTCCGTCAGGTAATTTATGAGGTTTAATATATGGCATCATCCATATTGCAGGCCATGAGCCGACACCTCTTGGCACTTTGGCACGAAATTCAAAATAACCATATGTCCACATTCCTTTATTTAAAGTGTTGACTTTTCCTGATGTGTATTCACGGTCGCCATCCTTTTGCTTTAAAGAACGTATTGTTAAATGACCATCTTTCACAAAAACATTATCAAGTCTGTCAGTATAGGCCTGAAGCTCGCGATTTGGCCACTGAAAGTTTCCGGTTTCATAATTCCATTTTTTAGAATCTAATTTTCCTTCGTAATCAAATTCATCATTCCAAACTAAATTGTATTCATTAATATTCATAACTATCTCCGATAAAATTTAAAATTCTTTTTGAATTTAACAATGAAAATATTTTTATGCAACACCTTTTTAAAATAATTTATACATAATAAATTGTTTTGGTGTACAATCACTATTGAGAATAAAATAAAAATATGTAAATATTGGGAATGATTGTGAATACATAACGTATAATATTAAATTTTACACAGTCAGAATAATGAGATTAAAAATTCTACAGTATTAAAAAAATAATAATCTAAAAGAGGAAATAAAATGAATATAGTTTTAGTAGCAATAAATGCAAAATATATACATTCAAATTTAGCAGTTTACAGCCTGAAAGCTTATGCAGAAAAATATGCAAAAAATGAAAATATAGAAATAGAAATTGCAGAATATACAATAAATCAGACAGAGGACGAAGTACTTAGAAATTTATATGAAAGAAAGGCTGATATTTTAGCATTTTCATGTTATATATGGAATTTGCAAATGACAAAGCATGTAATTGAAAATATGAAAAAGGTTGCGCCTAATGTACCGATTTATATGGGAGGTCCTGAGGTCTCGTATAATGCTAAAGAATTTCTTTTACAAAATAATGAAGTAGAAGGAATTATGCGCGGAGAGGGAGAAAAAATATTTGCAAATTTTGTTACGGCTGTGTCAGAGGAGAATAGCCCGATACCAAATCTTTCCAATATAAAGGGAGTGGTTTATAGAAGTGCGAGCGGTGAAATTATTGAAAATGAATTGGAAAGCCCGCTCGATATGTCGGATATTCCATTTGTGTACAAAGATTTAAAACAGTTTGAAAATAAAATAATGTATTATGAGACGAGTCGTGGATGCCCATTTTCCTGTAGTTATTGCCTCTCATCGATAGATAAAAAATTAAGATTTAGAAATTTATCTTTAGTAAAAGAAGAATTGAAGTTCTTTATAGATAATAAAGTCGCACAGGTAAAATTCGTAGACAGAACATTTAACTGCAAGAAAGACCATGCAATAGAGATATGGAAGTTTATAAAAGAACATGACAATGGAATAACGAATTTTCATTTCGAAGTTGCAGCAGATTTGATGACAGATGAGGAAATAGAAATTATTAAAGATATGCGTCCAGGACTAATCCAGTTAGAAATTGGAGTGCAGTCTGTAAATGAGATGACTATTTCAGCAATAAACAGAAAGACAAATTTAGACAAAATAAGAGAAAAAGTTGCTAAGATTAAATCATTTGGAAATGTACATCAACATCTTGATTTGATTGCGGGATTGCCTTATGAAGATTATGATTCATTTGCAAATTCCTTTAATCAGGTTTATGCGATGAAACCTGACCAATTGCAGTTAGGATTTCTTAAAGTACTTTATGGTTCAAATATGAAACTTATGAGCGGGGAATATGGAATAAAGTACTTGTCATATCCACCGTATGAGGTTTTAGAGACAAAATGGATTTCATATGAGGATGTGCTTAAATTAAAGGAAGTGGAAGAAGTAGTTGAAATATACTATAATAGTTTTCAATTTTCTAATTCAGTTATGTATTTAGAAAAAATGTTTGAAACTCCATTTGAATTTTATGAAGAGCTAGGCACGTTTTATAAAGCAAACAGCATGAATGGTGAAAAACATTCGCGAATTGCAAGATATATATTGTTAAGAAAATTTGCAGAATTATTAATAAAAGAAGAAAATAGACCGATAGATATTAATAAGTTTGACGAATTATTAACATTAGATGTATATTTGCGTGAGAATATAAAAACAAGACCGTTATTTGCAAAAGATATTAATAACTTTAAGAAGGAAAAGCAAAGTATTTACAGAAATGAGAAAATATATGAAGTAATTCCTGCGTACAGGGATTATGATAGCAAGCAGATTGCAAAAATGACTCATATAGAAGTGTTTGAAAAAATTTATGAAGCACAGTCAAATCCGAAATATATTTTATTTGACTATAAAGACAGAAACGCGTTAAACAGCGAAGCAAACACAATTGATGTTACAAATTTAGTTGAAAGGTTTGGAGAGAATAATGACTAATGAATATGTCTGTGTGGATATTGAAACCACGGGATGTAAACCAATGGAAAATAAAATAATCGAAATAGGTGCTGTAAAGGTTAAAGATGGAAAGATAGTTGACACATTCTCACGTCTTATAGACCCTGAATGTAATATCCCTTATTACATAACTAATCTTACAGGAATAACAAATGATATGGTAAAGGGGCAGGATACGATAGCTATTGTGCTTAAGGACTTTATTGACTTTGCAGAGGGTGATGTGATAATGGGGCATAATATAATGTTTGATTATAGTTTCCTAAAATGCAATGCCATGGCGTACAATTATAAATTGGAAAAAAGGGGAATTGATACGTTAAAGATTGCAAGAAAAACTATGCCTGAATTAGAAAGTAAGGCGCTGGATTATTTGTGCAGATATTTTGGAATTCTTGACGAAAATCATCATCGTGCATTTAATGATGCTGCAGTTACGGTTGAATTATATAATATTTTGTGTGGCAAATTTGGTGCAGAGTACAAGGAAGTATTTGAACCACAGCCGCTTGTGTGTAAAATAAAAAAAATACAGCCTGCCACGGCAAAACAAATAAAATATTTAAAAGATTTAATGGCATATCATGGTATAGAAGAGCAAATTGAATACGACAAACTGAGCAAAAATGAAGCATCTAAAAAAATAGACAAAATTATAAGCAAAAAGGGAAGAATTTTTGGCTTTGAGAACAAATAGTGTTGTGTTATACTGTGATAATATAGGTTTATAAGCAAAACTATTATGGAATTTATAAGAATTTGCATTGCTAAAGTTAAGAAAATAGTGATAACATATGCAACCTGAGCAAATATGCAAATTAAAAATTTCTACAAATTATAAAAGTATATAAAGGAGAATTGACATGAATTTTTTTGATATGTTCAATAAGAAGAAAAACCAGAGAATCATTTCAGGTGTAATAATTGCAGTAGTTGTACTTGCAATGGTAGTGACAACAGTATTTTCTGTTATGCCGTAAATATAGAAGAGAAAACAAAATGAATGAATTTCATTTTTCTATAAATGTTTTCGACGAGTAGCCGCCGACCAAAGGGAGGGGCAATACAGATTAAGAGGAGGAAAACAAGTGAAAAGTATAAAGAAGAGCGTTGCTGTTATAACAGTAGTTGCAGCTGTACTTGGAATGTCAGTATTTGCATTTGGAGCTGCATCTTCTAAAAATTCAAAAGATAAAGATGTAATCAAAAGTGGAGTAAGAATTGAAAGTATAGACGTAAGCGATTTGACAGAAGAAGAAGCAAATACTAAGGTAAAAGCTTATGTAAAAGAAAAAACAAATGTGCCGGTTAAGATTGATGTAAATGGTACAGAGGTAAAAACTAATTTAAGTGACTTAGGATATAAATGGACAAACAAGTCAGTAATTGAAGAAGCAGTCGGAGTTGGAAAATCAGGAAATGTTATAAAGAGATATAAAGACGGACTTGATTTGAAAAATAAAGGAATTGAGCTCAAACTTGAATTTGGAATTGAAGAAAAAAATATGAAAGACAATTTAAAGAAAATTTGCGACAGCTATAATGTTGAAGCAAAGAATGCGTCTTTAAAACTTACTTCTTCAGGGTTTGAAGTTATACCTGAGCAGGATGGTGTCGTTATTGATTATGATGTAACAGTATCAGGTTTATATGATTACATAACAAAGGAATGGGATAACAAATCAGATATTTTATATACAGCAGAAACAAAGGTGTCTAAACCTAAATATACATCAGAAGATTTAAAGAAAGTTTCTTCTACACCTATGGGAAGTTACTATACTTCATTTTCTGTAGGAACTTCATATGATAATAGAAATAACAATATTAAACATGGAGCTGAAGTATTAGACGGAATTCTTTTATATCCGGGAGAGCAGTATTCATTAAATGAACATTTGGCACCATGGACAGCTGAAAATGGATGGTATCCTGCAGGAACATATGTTGATGGTGGTGTAGCAGACAGTTATGGCGGTGGTATTTGTCAGGTATCAAGTACACTATACAATGCATTGCTTGAAGCAGAAATTAAAGTTGTAGAAAGATATTCTCATTCAATGTCAGTAGCTTATGTGCCATTGGCAGCGGATGCAGCTTTAGCAGGAGATTATAAAGACTTAGTATTTGAAAATAATACGGATGCACCTATTTACATTCAGTCTGTATATAATGCAGGTGGAACATTGACTTTTAAAGTTTATGGCCATGATACAAGAGACAGTAGTCGCTCAGTAAAATATGTAAGTGAGACAGTTAAGGAAATACCAATCGGAACAAAGGTTACAAAGGATTCTTCAAAACCTACAAGTTATGAATCAGTAACTGAAAATGGTCATGTGGGATATGTTGCTAAGCTTTGGAAAGTTACATATGAGAATGGAGAAGAAGTTGATAAGGAATTGTTACACACAAGCACTTATGCAATGACTCCAAAGAAAGTTGTAAAAGGAACGAAGAAAGAAGACAAAAAGGGAGAAGAAACGACAGATAAAAAAGATGATTCTGACTCAGATTCAGATAACAAAGAAGAAACAACAAAGAAAAATGAAAAGGCTGAAAAGACAACGTCAGCTAAGGCTAAAGAAACAAAGAAGTCAGAAGAATAAAATAATATATATGATAGGCGGTGGCTTATGCGCAGAGGAAAGATTTCTGAAATCGCTTTAAAACGTTCTGTTTTAAAAAATATAAAAAACAGAAATGCTAAAGTGATTAGAGGAGCAGATTTAAGTAATGACGCCTGTGAAATACAATTAGAAGACGTTACGGTTGTAATGTCTTCTAATTGTATAGAAACATGGTTTGACGGATGCATAGAGTTTAATGTAGCAAAGGGAATGAATAATATATATGTGCAGGGTGGAATTCCACTTGCGGCAGAAGTTTCAATTGCATTACCATTAGAATATGAAGAAAAGCAGCTTGGCAAATTAATGAGAAAGCTTGATGAAGTATTTGGCAAATACAATGTGCAGATTTCAGGCGGTCATACTACTGTTTCTGCTAATGTAAATCAACCTATAATTATGTTTACTATAATGGGTAGTAAGTGCTACAATGTAAATTGTTTGAAGGATGTTAAGCCCGGACAACAGATTGTTATGACAAAATCCATAGCAGTTGGTGGAACGGGACTTATATCTAATGCTAAGACGGATATTTTAAAAGAAAAATTCATAAATACATATGTTGATAAATGTAAAGATATTATAAATTATATTTCAATTGAAGACGAATCACGTATAGCCTTGGAATGCGGAGAGGTTGCTTTACATGACATTTCTACAGGAGGAGTTTTTGCAGGAGTATGGGAACTTACATCTGCAAGTGGTCTTGGAGTGAAAATTGAATTACAAAAGATTCCGGTATGGCAGGAAACAATTGAAGTATCAGAAGTATTTGATATTAATCCTTATATGCTTGATGGTACAGGTTCTTTATTGATAGTAACAAATAATGGGGAAAGGCTTGTAGATGTTTTAGAAGAAAAAGGAATTAACGCAAGCGTTATAGGAATAATAACATCCGATAAAAACAGAGTATTGATAAATGGAGATGAAACAAGATTTCTGGAACCTCAAAGAGGCGATGAAATATATAAGTTATTCTAAAAGGAGAGGTAGAATATGAGAGAAGAAATTCTTCGGTTATTAGAAAAAAATAGCAGAATAGATATTAAAGAGATTGCTATTTTAGTTGGAAAGACAGAAACTGAAGTGGCAAATGAAATAGCACAGATGGAAAAAGAGGGGATTATAAGAGGTTACTATACTTTGATAAACTGGGATAATACAAATGATGAAAGAGTATCAGCGCTTATAGAAGTTAAGGTAACACCGCAAAGAGGAATTGGGTTTGATAAAATTGCTGAGAGAATCAGTAAATTTGATGAAGTAAAATCAGTATATCTTATGTCAGGTGGATTTGATTTTACAGTAATATTAGAAGAAAAGACAATGAAAGAAATTGCTCAGTTTGTTACAAGTAAATTATCTACTTTAGATGAAGTGTTAAATACAGCAACACATTTTGTATTGAAAAAATACAAAGATTACGGTGTGACAATGATGGAAGAACATAAAGATGAAAGGATGTTAGTGACGCCATAATGAAGAATCCAATATCAAATGTAGCAATGAATATGCAACCATCAGGAATAAGAAAGTTTTTTGATATCGTTAGTGAAATGAAGGATGCTATTTCACTTGGCGTTGGAGAACCGGATTTTGACACTCCATGGCATATTCGTGAAGAAGGAATTTATAGCTTAGAAAAAGGAAGAACATTTTACACATCTAATGCGGGACTCATGGATTTGAGGAATGAAATTTGCAATTATCTTGATAGAAAATTAGGATTACAATATGATCCTGCTAAAGAAGTGGTAGTTACAGTAGGTGGAAGTGAGGCTATAGACATAGCGATAAGAGCTATGATTAATCCGGGAGATGAGGTGTTAGTTCCACAACCGTGCTTTGTATCATATGTCCCTTGCGTTCAGTTAGCGTATGGCGTGCCTGTAACAATTGATTTAAAAGAAGAGGACGAATTTAAATTAACAAAAAAATTGTTGCTAGAACATATAACAGACAAAACAAAATTGCTTGTATTACCATTTCCAAATAATCCAACAGGAGCAACTCTTGATAAGCATGAATTAGAAGAGATTGCTCAGGTTTGCATTGAAAAAGATATATATGTATTATCAGATGAAATTTATTCAGAACTTTCATATAAAGAAAAGCATATTTCAATCGCATGTATACCAGGGATGAAAGAAAGAACAGTTCTCATAAACGGATTTTCAAAGGCTTATGCTATGACAGGATGGAGATTAGGCTATGCATGTGCACCGCACGTTATTATGGAGCAGATGATTAAATTACATCAATTTGCAATCATGTGTGCACCGACAGTAAGTCAGTATGCAGCAGTTGAAGCTTTGAAAAATGGTGACAGAGATGTCGAAAGAATGTGTGAGTCATATAATGAAAGAAGAAGATTTGTTGTTTACAGACTTAGAGAAATGGGCCTTGAATGTTTTGAACCTTATGGAGCATTTTATGTATTCCCGAGCATTAAGAAATTTGGAATGACATCAGAAGAATTCGCAACCAGATTATTACAGGAAGAAAAGGTTGCTGTAGTTCCAGGCGATGCATTTGGAAAATGCGGGGAAGGATATTTAAGAATATCTTATGCATATTCTATTGATAGCCTAAAAACTGCATTAGACAGAGTTGAAAAATTTGTCAAAAAACTGGAACAAAAATAAGTGATAATTATTTAGAAAAAGTTGTGATATAAGTAATTGTTGAAAAACTCCAATATAAAAAATTAAAATTATAATATGAGTAATTATAAAAATTATAATGTAAAAAAAATTATTGGAAGTAACGATATAAGTAATTATCAAATTCATATTTTTATAAATAAAAAATAGCAAATCATAATTTGAAGAAATTGCATTGAAAGAGGAAAAAGATGAATATTGTTTTATTAGAACCTGAAATACCACAGAATACAGGAAACATAGGAAGAACATGTTGCGCCACAGGAACAAAACTACATTTGATAGAGCCTATGGGATTTAAAATTAATGAAAAATCAGTTAAAAGAGCCGGAATGGATTATTGGGAACATTTAGATGTTACAATCTATGAAAGCTATGAAGATTTTTTAGAAAAAAATCCAAATGCAAAAATATGGATGGCAACAACTAAGGGACCAAACAGATATAGTGATGTTAAATTTGAAGAAAATGATTACATCATGTTTGGAAAAGAAAGTGCAGGAATACCTGAGGAAATATTAGTTGAAAATCAGGAACATGCAATACGAATCCCGATGAATCCACAGATTCGTTCATTGAATCTTGCAAATTCAGTAGCAATCGTATTATATGAAGCTTTACGTCAGAATGATTTTGCGGGAATGCAAATGGAAGGACATTTGAGAAAATACGATTGGAAATAATAAAAATTGACATATTTTAATGCAGAAAGTTAAAAAAATCTACAATAATAGCAGGAAAACTGTTGTTTTGTAGGTTTTTTTTAGTTAAAAACGATTTTAATAAAGTTACCGTATTTTAGGACTAAAATTCGTATTAAAATATATCAAATTCCACATTAAAATTAGTCGAATATTTTTGAATCAAACCATTGCAAAACAAATAATTAAGTGATATATTAGTCTCGATTAGTGGAGACATTATGTGTTTTTGTTGTACTTTTTATAGAAGAAACAAGTAAAAAAAACGCATTTTGCCATAAAAATAACATACATGGAGGTTTATAGATGGAAACTTTAGAATGTATTAAAACAAGAAGAAGTGTCAGAAAGTTTAAGACAGATTCAGTAAGTAAAGAAACAATTGAGAAACTTGTATTGGCAGCATCATATGCACCTTCATGGAAAAATACTCAGACAACAAGGTACATTGCTATAACTAATGAAGAAGTTAAGGCAAGATTAGCAACAGAATGTTGTGCAGAACACAACGCTCAGATAATCAATGGAGCCCCTTTACTTATAGCAACTTTAATTGTGGACAAGCGTTCAGGATTTGAAAGAGATGGAAGCTTTTCTACATCTAGAAAGGATGCATGGCAGGCATTTGACAATGGTATTGCAACACAGACTCTTTGCCTTGCGGCAAATGACCTTGGATTAGGAACGGTTGTTATGGGACTTTATGATATAGATAAGGCCAGTGATATAATTGGAGTTCCTGAAGGTCAGCTTTTAATGGCTTTAGTTGCTGTAGGATATCCGGATGAGAAACCGTCTGTACCGAAGAAGAAGACAGTAGAAGATTTATTGAGTTACTGTTAATAAAAGCACTAATATGTTAGAAAAGCGCAAGCTTTTATATATTTATTTTTAGGAGGAAGAACAAAAATGAGAGAAGAATGGACAGGATTTAGCAATGGCGCATGGACATCAGAAGTCAACGTTAGAGATTTTATCCAGAAAAACTACACACCATATGATGGTGATGCTAGTTTCTTAGCAGGACCAACACAGAACACAACAGATTTATGGAATCAGGTACTTGATCTTCAGAAGAAGGAAAGAGAAGCTGGTGGTGTTCTTGATATGGATACAAAAGTTGTACAGACAATCACATCACACGGTGCAGGTTACTTAGACAAAGATAAAGAAACAATCGTAGGTTTCCAGACAGATAAGCCTTTCAAGAGAGGTCTTCAGGTTAACGGTGGTATCCGTATGGCTATGAAAGCTTGCTCAGATAACGGCTATGAAGTAGATCCGGAAGTTGTAGATTTCTACACAAACTATAGAAAGACACATAACGCAGGTGTATTTGATGCTTACACACCTGAAATCAGAACATGTAGAACAAACCACATCGTAACAGGTCTTCCTGATGCTTACGGACGTGGACGTATCATTGGTGACTACAGAAGAGTTGCATTATACGGTGTTGATACACTTATCGTAGATAAGGAAGCTCAGAAGGCTGCTACACCTACAGAAATGAGACCGGAAGTTATCCGTGATAGAGAAGAATATTCAGAACAGATCAGAGCTCTTAAGGAATTAAAAGAATTAGGTAAGATTTACGGATTCGATATTTCTAGACCAGCTCAGAATGTACAGGAAGCTATTCAGTGGATGTACTTAGCATACTTAGCAGCAGTTAAGGAACAGAATGGTGCAGCTATGTCACTTGGACGTACTTCAACATTCATCGATATCTATGCTCAGAGAGACTTAGAAAACGGTACATTTACAGAAGAACAGATTCAGGAATTCGTTGACCACTTCATCATGAAGTTAAGATGTGTTAAGTTCGCAAGAACACCTGAATACAACCAGATTTTCGCTGGTGATCCAGTTTGGGTTACAGAATCAATCGGTGGTGTAGGTATTGACGGACGTCATATGGTAACAAAGACATCATTCAGATACCTTCATACATTAGAAAACTTAGGTGCAGCTCCAGAACCAAACCTTACAGTACTTTGGTCAACAAGACTTCCACAGGAATTCAAGAAATACTGTGCTAAGCTTTCAATTGAATACTCATCAATGCAGTACGAAAACGATGACTTAATGAGAGTATACAATGGTGATGACTACGGAATCGCTTGTTGTGTATCTTCAATGAGAATTGGTAAAGAAATGCAGTTCTTCGGAGCTAGAGCAAATCTTGCTAAATGTCTTCTTTACGCTATCAACGGTGGTGTTGATGAAAAGACTAAGGTTCAGGTAGGACCTAAGTACAGACCAATTACATCAGAATACCTTGATTATGATGAAGTAATGGAAAGATACGAAGATATGATGAAATGGTTATCAGGAGTATATGTAAATGCTCTTAATATCATTCATTACATGCATGATAAATACTCATATGAAAGAATCCAGATGGCATTACATGATGCTCACGTTAAGAGATGGTTTGCAACAGGTGTTGCCGGACTTTCAGTAGTAGCAGATTCACTTTCAGCTATGAAATATGCTAAGGTTAAAGTAATCAGAGATGAAGACGGATTAGCAGTAGATTATGAAGTAGAAGGTGACTTCCCTAAATATGGTAACGATGATGACAGAGTAGATAGCCTTGCAGTTATGATTGTTGACAAATTCATGGGCTACTTAAGACAGCACTACACATATAGAGATAGTATCCCAACACAGTCAATTCTTACAATTACATCAAACGTAACATATGGTAAGAATACAGGTAACACACCTGACGGAAGAAAAGCTGGACAGCCATTCGCTCCAGGTGCTAACCCACTTCACGGAAGAGATACTCATGGTGCAGTTTCATCACTTGCATCTGTAGCTAAGATTCCATTTGAAAACGCTAGAGATGGTATCTCAGATACATTCACAATCATCCCAGATGCTCTTGGAAAAGATTGTGACGTATTCACAGGTGATCTTGACGCTGACGAACTTGGTCTTGATATCGACGATCTTATCAAGTTACAGCAGTAATAAAAAATAAAAGGAAATGATTCAGAATGACAACAGGAATAATTCATTCAACTGAAAGCTGTGGGACAGTAGATGGACCTGGCGTAAGATTTGTAGTGTTCTTCAAAGGGTGCCCAATGAGATGTGCATATTGCCATAATCCGGACACATGGACTATGGAGGGCGGTACAGAGATGACTGTTCAGGAGCTTCTTGACGAATACCAAAAGAAAGCACCATTTTATAAAACCGGAGGTATCACCGCTACAGGCGGTGAGCCAATGGTACAAATAGATTTTCTTACGGAACTGTTTGCCGCAGCGCATAAAAAAGGAATTCATACCTGTCTGGATACATCAGGTGTAACATTTAGACCTGATAATCCGGAAAATCTGAAAAAAGTAGATAAATTACTTGAAGTAACCGATTTGGTTATGCTGGATATAAAACACATTGATCCGGAAGAACACAAAAAGTTGTGCAAACAGCCAAATGATAATATTTTGGCATTTGCAAAATATCTTAATGATAAAAAGATTCCAATATGGATAAGACATGTTGTGGTTCCGCATATTACAATGAACAAAGAATATCTTTATAAGTTAGGTCTATTTATAGGAAAACTTGAGATGGTTAAGGCATTAGATATTTTACCATATCATGATATGGCTAAACCAAAGTATGCAGAGCTTGGGATTGATTATCCATTAAAGGATATAGAGCCAGCTACTAAAGAAATGGCTGTAGCGGCTAGAAAAATAGTGTTACAGGGATTTAGAGAATCCAGGATAAAATTATTAGAAGAGAAAAACAAATAGGAGGTAGAGAAAATGGCAGCAAGTGCAAAACAGATTGATAATTTAGTTTCATTAATAGATGGATATGCAGAGGAAGGCGGATATCATCTTAACGTTAACGTATTAGTTAGAGATACATTACTTGATGCTCAGCAGCATCCAGAAAAGTATCCACAGCTTACAATCCGTGTATCAGGATACGCTGTAAACTTCATCAAGTTAACAAAAGAACAGCAGGATGATGTTATTAGCAGAACATTCCACGGAAATCTCTAAGATTAAGTTGGATAGTTTACTAAATAACTATTAAATAAGAGACTGATTGTATTTAATGGTAATGAATTACCGTTATAAAACAATTGGTCTCTTTTAAATTATTAGATGCAGTGCATATAAAATTGTGCTATAGTGATATAAAGCGTCCAAAAGACGATAAAATTCGTGATATGATATCATGGAAATTTAATATAATCATAAGGATGAATGATATGAAGTTATTAGAGGAAAGAATCAGAAAAGATGGAATACTTAAAGAAGGCAATGTATTAAAAGTTGATAATTTTTTAAACCATCAGATGGACATTGAATTATTTAATGAAATGGGAAAAGAATGGAAGAAATTATTTGCAGACAAGAATATTAATAAGGTGTTAACAATTGAAGCTTCAGGAATAGGAATTGCTTGTATTGTAGCACAGTATTTTAATGTACCGGTCGTATTTGCTAAAAAAGCACAAAGTATTAATATTGATGGTGAAGTATATTCAACTAAAATAGAATCATTTACTCATAAGAAAGTTTACGATGTAATCGTTTCAAAGAAATATATAGGACCTGAAGATCATGTATTAATTATTGATGATTTCCTTGCTAATGGATGTGCACTTCAGGGATTAATTCAGCTTGTCGAAGACGCGGGTGCTACAGTTGAAGGAATTGGAATTGCTATTGAAAAAGGATTCCAGCAAGGTGGAGAAATAATAAGAAATAAAGGAATTAAATTAGAATCATTAGCTATTGTAGATGGAATGAATCCTGAAACTGGAGAAATAATATTCAGAAAACAGAAACAAAGTTATTAGCCGGAAGTAAATACATTCTGGAAAACCGAAATAAGTGTGTTTCAGACTTTTGGTTCTGACGTTACTAAAAATATAATAAAAAGAGGCGATAGATATGCACAACATAGTTTCAAAATTATTAATTTACGGAAATATGCCGGAAGATTCGATATTAATGGAATTGAGTAATATTATAAGAGAATATAAGGGTGAGAATTACAAGAAGGATGAGATTATTACGAGAATATATCATCAGATAAAGAGAATTCTTGAAATTTCAACAGATTATGCGTTTGATAAGAATTTATGGCATAATTATCTTACATATTTACTTATTACAAATGAAAATCCATTTAGTTTGACTTGTGAAAAGGTAGGAGCAAGTGATGGAAGTGTAAATTATTTCGCAAAAAATGATTTTAAGCAGTTCAAAAAATTGTTTGATTATGATTTTGGACCTATGGAAGAAGAACTTGGAATTGATTGTTTTTCAAGAATTGAAAATTATAAGGCTATAGGTAAACCTGAATTAATGTACAATAAAAATGTGAGCGAAAAGGTTAGAGCCTTAAGTGAAAAATTGGAAAATACAAAAAATGAAGATGAATTTTTTACATGTGTTACTGATTTCTACAAAGATTATGGTGTAGGAATGTTTGGACTTAATAAGGCATTTAGAATTAGTGACAATGACGGCAAATTACAATTTCATGCTATTAATAATATGGAACAGGTTGCATTGGATGACCTTGTAGGATATGAAATTCAGAAAAAGAAACTTGTGGATAATACAGAAGCATTTGTACAAGGAAGAAAGGCAAACAACTGTCTTTTATTTGGTGACAGTGGAACAGGAAAGTCAACAAGTATAAAGGCTATTGTTAATGAGTATTATGACAAGGGTCTTAGAATGATTGAAATTTATAAACATCAGTTTAAAGACCTTTCAAATGTAATAGCAAGTATTAAGAATAGAAATTATAAATTTATTATTTATATGGATGATTTGTCATTTGAAGAATTTGAAATTGAATATAAATTCCTTAAAGCTGTAATAGAAGGTGGCGTTGAAACAAAACCGGAAAATGTATTAATATATGCAACATCTAACAGACGTCATTTGATTAAGGAAACATGGAATGACAGAAGCGATGTCCAGGTGGATAACGGAATGCATAAATCAGATACAATGGAAGAAAAACTTTCTCTTGTAAACAGATTTGGTGTGACAATTAATTATTCTAAACCAAGTCAGAAGGAATTCTTTAACATTGCAGTAGAATTATGCAGAAGAGCTGGAGTTACAATGAGCGACGAAGAGATAAAGGCTGAAGCAAATAAGTGGGAATTAAGCCATGGTGGTATCTCAGGAAGAACAGCGCAACAGTTTGCAAATTATCTTGCAGGACAGCGGAAATAATAAGCAATAGTAGTAGGTGGTTTGGGAAAGTATGGTGATTTGATGAAAGTATATAAATTCGGAGATATTCCTGTCGGAGTAGAAACAAGAGGTGTTTATTTTAATGATAATTGTATTAATTATTTAGCTGAAAAAGCAAAACCGGAGTTTGTAATAAAGGCTACAGACAAGGATTTGGAATTCGAACAGATGCAGTCAGAAGATGATCAGACTTATCCTAAATCCTATTTGGAATTTATAGCTTTATATAGAAAGTTTTGTGAAAAAGCGATTGATTATGGGGTTATTCTAGTTCATGGAAGTGTGCTTGAAATTGATGGAAAGGCATATATGTTTTCGGCTCCAAGTGGAACAGGAAAATCAACTCATGCTAAATTATGGAGAGATTGCTTTGGAGACAGAGTGACTATGATAAATGATGACAAGCCGCTAATTAAATTTAGGGAAGATGGAATATATGCGTATGGTACGCCTTGGGATGGAAAGCATCATTTATCAACTAATATGAAAGCAAAACTTGCCGGGATTTGTTTCTTGCATCAGGCTAAGGAAAATCATATAGAAAAAGCAACAAAGGAGAATGCAGTTAAGCATCTTATGAACCAGGTGTATAGACCAAGAGATATTATGGCAATGAGCAAGACATTAGAATATGTTGATAAAATTGTTAATGAGATTCCGATATACGAAATGGGATGTAATATTTCAAAGGAGGCAGCTGCTGTTGCATATGATGCAATGAAGGATGGAACACTGTAGTATGGAAGATAAGAAAATAGAAGATATTATTAAAGAAAAAGGTTTCTATGTCGCGACAGTAGTTGGAGACAGTATGATGCCAATGTTACATAATAAAAAAGATTTGGTGAAAATTGTTCCGGCTGATTCTAATTTAAAAGAGAATGATATTCCGTTATATAAACGACCTACAGGAGAGTATGTTCTACATAGAATAATAGCTGTGAAAAGGAAATATTACATTATTTGTGGCGATAATAGAACTCATAAGGAAAAAGTTCCTTTTGATTGGATTGTGGGCGTTTTGGAAGAATTTGAAAGAAATGGCGCAACATACAAAACAGATAATGCAGAATATTTAAATTATGTGGATAAAATGCGGAAAACTTTTTGGAAGAGAAAGTTAAAAAACATAGTAATAAAAATTAAGAGAAAAATAAGAGGAAAATGATGAAAAAGAAAACTTTATTGATAACAATGGTTTTGACAATTGTAATGTCTACATCAGTATTTGCAGCAGGAGGAGACAATTATGGAGAAGATATTTTTGGAACAACATCTTCCCAAGTAACGACAACTAAAGCGAGTGCTACAGAAAAGACAACTGATAAAGAAAATATAAAAAATAATGTTGAAACATGTGCTACACAAAATGACACAGAAAATAAAAATATATTAAAAAAGGCTAAGATTGTAAGTATTAAGAGAGTTAATGGAAATAAAGCCAAAATAAAATTAAAGAAAATTGATAGTGCATCAGGTTACCAGCTATGTTATTCTACAAATAAAAAGTTTAAGAATAACAAAAAGGTGTCAGGCTCTAAATTGTCATACAAGTTAAAGTTAGTGAAAAAGGGAAAAAAATACTATGTAAAAGCAAGGGCATTTTCCTTAAGCAATAATAAAAAGGTGTATGGAAAATGGAGCAAAGTTAAAAAAATATAAAAAAAGTAAAAAAGTGCTTGCAAAGGTTACTGCTTTATGATAAAATTATTTCCGTTGCAAGAGCAATGGCCCATCGCCAAATGGTAAGGCACTGGACTCTGACTCCAGCATTTTCAAGGTTCGAATCCTTGTGGGCCAGTTAAAAACCACTTCATAATGAAGTGGTTTTTTTAGCTTTATGATTATGATGCATGTTTATTATTTGCAACCAGCCGGATTGTATAAATAGAAGTTCTTTTTATTATTTAAATCATCTAAAACCATTCTGAGAGCTTCACCAAAACGTTGGAAATGAACAATTTCCCTAGCTCTTAAAAATCTTATTGGGTCAGCAACCTCATTATCCTTAACTAATGTCAAAATATTGTCATAAGTAGTTCTCGCTTTTTGTTCAGCAGCCATATCTTCAAATAAATCAGTGATTGGGTCGCCTTTTGATTGAAATTCACATGCATTAAATGGGATGCCTCCAGCAGCTTGTGGCCATACGCCTAAAGTGTGGTCAACGTAGTACTTTTCGAACCCTGCAGTGTCCACCTCGTTGCAAGGAAGATCCTTGGTAAGTTGATGAACAATGGTTCCAACTATTTCTAAATGTCCAAGCTCTTCAGTTGCGATATCGTTTAAAAGTCCTGCAACTTTAGGATTAGACATAGCATATTTTTGTGACATATAACGCATTGCAGCGCCTGCTTCGCCGTCAGGACCGCCATACTGCTATAACGTATAACGATGCCCTGGAACACCGATAAATAAAGGGATTGCGGGCAATTTGGTGTTAGTCGTTAATATAAAAATACATCAACAATGCCCCACCTTTTTTATCATATACAATTTTATCAACAACACTGGTCAAAGCGTCATGCTTTTGTCTGTCAGTTGAATTGTCTGATTTAATAATATCGTATGCGGAGCGTATTTTGTTCAAAAGAATGCTTTCATTTTCATCTTCAGGCTTCTTTGAGTACTGCTCCAGCATGGCGGTTAATTGTTCACGTTCCATTTGTAATATTTCTTTGTTGGCCTTATATTCTTCAAGTGTATCAATTCCATCTCTATATGCTTCTTTAATACGTTCTTCCTTCATGCCTATTCTGTTTAATTTATTTTCAATTAATTCACTTTCTGATTTTTCTTCCTGATTTGTAGAATGTACAACATATTCTACAGTGCCACTATCAAGAACCTTCTGCAAGGCTTCCAAAATGGCAGGTTTAAGAGCATTTTCATTTGTAAGGTGCGATTCGTTGCAGGAAGCGTGATTGTATGCTGTACATTGAAAATATGTATTGCCTGATTTGCTTTGACCACATCTGACAAGTCGACCACCGCAGGCAGAGCATACAAGAATGCCCGACAGCCAATGCTTGTATGTGGATGCAGGTCTTGATTTTCTACCGGGTCTTATTGTTGCTTTATCTCTATCCTGTGCTGCAGTAAACAATTCATTAGATATAAATGTATCATGTCCACCATCAGTAACAATCCATTCAGATTTATCTTTGGCGTTTCGTGTAGCGTGTTCTAATCTGTTCCATATTATTTTACCATTGTAAAATTCATTTCTAATAATGTAAGCTACTGTTCTGTTCTGGAACTTTCCGTTTCTTTTAGTTCTATATCCAAGAGTATTTAATTTGACGGCAATATCAAAAAATGACATCTTATCATCTACATACCATGTAAATATCTTTTTTACTATCTCTGCTTGCTCAGGTACAATTACAGGTATTCCATCCTGCATTTTATATCCGAGTGGTGGAGCAGCGTTATAACCACCTCTGGATGCTCTTTCAGTCATTCCACGCATTACCTCACCTGAAAGGTTGATAGAATAGTATTCGTCCATCCATTCAAATATACGCTGTACTAATTCGCCGATAAATCCATCAGGGATAGGTTCTGATACCGAAACAACGTCAACGTCAGCTTTTTTGAGTAGATTCTTATAAACTATAGCTTCTTCCTGATTACGCGCAAAACGGCTGAATTTCCACACAAGAATTACATCTATTGGATGTTCATCGCTTTTTGCCATTGCTATGAGTTCCTGAAAAGCAGGTCTGTTAGTTGCTTTTCTGCCTGAAATGCCATCATCCTGAAAAATAAACTGTTTTGGAATTATTATGTTGTTTTTCTTTGCGTATTCAAGACCAAGACGTATTTGTGCATCAGGAGAATACTCTACCTGGTCATCTGTTGATACTCTGACGTATAATGCACCTGTTTTCATTTCTATCACTCCTTTGTTTATTTTATGAAAAATGGGTATAAAAATAACACCATGCCTAAGAACAACAGTTCTGATTGACCGGGTGCTCCAAAGAATGATAAAATACAACTTGTCTAGGGTGGTATTTAATATCACAGTTTGGAGCTGGTCCTTTGCGGCTGGCTCTTTTTTTGCATATTGACAAAAATTGCTAATTGAGGTGTATGTTTGCTGATGTTTCCGACATTAATGTCGGGAACATGTATTTTTTCAATTTCATAAATAAAGTTTTTTTGAAACTTTTTATTAAATGTGTCTGTCTATTTAACCCCCTCGAATTCGAGGGGATTGACTAAAACCTCTGATTTGATATAATATACTTAACAAGAGAACCGAAAGCTAGATTGAGCCTAGCTTCTGGTTGTGATAGTAAGTTAAAAAGTAACGTCTACCTTTACCAGAGAGAGGACGTTACTTTTTTGCATTAATGATAGCTAATACAAGAGTTATAACAGTGCAAAGCATAATTACAAACGTGAATAAATCAGAATATGTAACCATTGGCATCAGCTCCTTTCGTAAAATCCAGAAGCCAGCCAACCGCCCCTTCAGTTCTCCGGGTAAGTATATTATATTTTCAAAGTGCGATGCTCAACGTTAGCCAAATTATAAGATGGGCGGCGTATCCATCATCTCAGGTACTCTTTCGAGTGTGTCGGGAGCCTTTCCGACCTTTATAATTTGGTTTCAGTCTTATTGTAACTTAGATTGAAATAATTAGCTTTATAATTTCAATAAATGAAAAAGTAAAAGCGAACCCAAAGCAAAGACCTGTTATCAATCTTTTGAAATTATTAGATTCATAATTTTTAAAAAACAATTGTATAGAGCCGTCTAATATCATTGGAATCATTATTGTTAAAATCCAAAATGAATAGTAATTTGAAATTATACCAACGATTATTCCAAATATTTCTCCTAGTAATATGCCAGTGCATCTTGCACAAATAGGAAATTGGTAGCCTTTATAATTAAAACTTCTTTCAGGGATTTGGTGGCAGCCCCAATATTTTGAAAACCATTCCATTATTGAAATCCATCGTTTTATATTTTTATCCATTACATTTTAAATTTGTTTCCGCAATTTCCACAAACCCAATAATGAGTTGTTTTTGTTTTTCCTGTTCCACATAAACCAAGCAATCCACAACAACACAGTTTCCAAAAACTTGCTCCTTTACCTGTTACATCACTAACAGCTTGTAAATTATTACTTCCACATCGTGGACATTTTACTCCGCTATTATCTTTATCAATAGTCACATTAACTGTTGGTTCGCCTGCCTTGTTAAGTACATAACCACAATTAGGGCAATTGTTTGCTTGATTACTAACTTCTTTGCCACATTCTGGGCAATTAATCATAGCCATAATTTTTCCTCCTGTAAATTAAAATATTTATAATACTAATCGAATTACAGTTAAATTCGATAATGTATTCTTAGTGTTTTTATATTTCACATTTTTTATGAGCTGTCTTCTCAATAGCTCCAACGTTCATTTCCGCTTTTGATATTAAAATTTCCCACGTAGCTCTACAACCTTGCCTATGATTTTAACCGGCTTTTCCTGAATTTCCTTATTTAAAATTTAGTTATTAAAATATTAGGATAATTAAATTGTATCAAATAATTATTGAAGTTTATAAAATTGCCATATTTTGATTGGTAAGTTTTTAGAGCTTCTAATAAGTATTCTGGAGTAACATCAAGAAATTCTGCTGTTTCATATATATTTTGGCAATGGTTTTCAAATGCTTTAATCAATCCAGCTAATCCTATGATTTTATTATATCCCCATAATCTAGCTTTAAGTTCTTGTTGAGTATTCGTAGTAGAATGGAGGTCTATAATATCTCCATGTGATGTTTTGTGATGTCCCATCTCTTCTGCCAAAACACAACGTTTCTGTGTAGAGTTTTCCAAATTATTGCTGATACCAACAACACCATCACAGTACAATCCTTTAATGTTAGGGTTTTCAAAAGTATAATCAATAATCTCTATACCATCCTCGCAGGCTTCTGATTCTAATTGTTCTAACTTATTCAAGAAATCACCTCCCCACTAGAGTATAATTTTTTAAGTGTCCCATAAAAAGGACTACTTTCTTTTATTTTTTACAAATTCAGCGAACTGTCTAATTTCCTCCAATTCTTCTTCTGTATATTCATTACCATCAAAGTGAGCAGCAATTGTAGTTGGTTCAATTGGTTCATCACTAAAATATTCTACAGAAACACCTAATTCTTTCGCAATTCTTATTAAAACTTCAATATCAGCCTTTTTACTATCGCGTTTAATCATGGAATAAATAGTTGTTGGAGGAACATTTATTTTATTAGCAAGTTCTTTTTCGATAGAAGAAGCATTTAAAATTCACGATACGTTTTTTCCACAATTGCCAATGGACTATTTATTTCGCTTAGAAAACGAAAATTAGTCGAAAAAGGTTGACAAACCTCGTGCTTACAGCACAAGGAAAACCTCGAATTAAGTCGTATCATTTTAATATCAAAACGAAAGGAGCAAAGGAATGGTACAGACAACAATAAGAATTCCAACAGAGCTACACGCGAAGCTCAAAGAGTTAGCAAAAAAAAGAGGATTAACAGTTAACGCACTTATTATTCAGGCATTATGGAAATTATAAGCAACAGACAAGTAAGGCAAAGCATAAGATAAAACAGAAAGTTAGGAGTGATGAAAATTTGAAAGTATTAATTTTTGTTAATTATCAGGGAAATCAATATGAATGGGATAATTTGACAGAACAGGAGAAAAAGGAAATGACTAAGAAACTGAACCAGCAGACAGCTGACCAGTTAGGCTACGAAAAGGAGATTATAAAAAATTGATAGACGTACAAGAAAAAAGAATGCCTGCGGAAGTGGAAGTCCCGACAAGCATTCGCAAAATAATATTACAATTTCATTTTATACCAATTAACGAAAATAGTCAAAAGGCTAAAAAGTCCAAATTAGAAGATATTGCATGGGACCTACATTTGGTTAAGGATGTTGTGATTGCAGTTCTTATTGGAATAATAGTGGGTCACATGAATGGAATAGAAACAATAGCAGCAGTCTTTACAGGTATGTTGATGTTAATTGCACTTGTGCATATTGATTGTGAGATACATATGACGGTTGGGAGGAAAAGATAATGAAATATATAGTTGAAATAAAAGTTGAATACAATAAAGCTTTATTTAAATTTGATACAGCAAAAGAAGCAGGTTCATTTATTGCTCTTTTAGCAACAAATAATGTAAAGGGTGAAGATGAAGTTACATTTTCCATGAAGGCAGTTCAGGAGGTAGAAGAATAATGGCAAAAGAAAAAATAAAAGAATTGCTTTTCAGTACAGAAAGAAAAGGAGTAGACAAGCTTCTAGAGCAGATGGACGAAATAGGATTTTTTGATGCTCCTGCATCTACTAAATTTCATGGAGCTAAAGATGGAATGTTGGCAGAACATAGCTTGAATGTATATGAATATGCACATAAATTAGCAAAGTCATGGTTAAGTAGCGAAGAATATAAAGCAATGGCAGACAGTATTACTCTATGTGCAATATTGCACGATTTGGGTAAAGCTGGAGATTATGGAAAGAAGAACTACATAGAAAACACATTAAAGAATGGCAAAAGAAGCGAAAAGATACCATTTGTTAGAAATAGTGAATTAAGTTATGTGGACCATGAGATTAGAAGCATTAAGATATGCAGCAAATACATTGAACTAACAGAGGAAGAGGAATTTGCGATTTTATATCACAATGGAATGTATGGAAATCTTAAGTATGCTTTGCAAGGAAAAGAAACACCACTTCAAATGATTATACATTTTGCAGATATGTGGGCAAGCAGAGTTATAGAAAAGGAGAATCCAAATGATGAAATTTAGAAAATTAAGAGCGGATGAAGTTGACTGCAGAATATCAACAATATCAGATAAAGGATTAAGCCTTTTATTATACAAGGATGCAAGATGTGACATGAATATCCTTGATGAAACAGTAGGACCGATGAATTGGCAGAGAAGCCATTCAAGAGATAATGCCAACTGCACTGTATCAATTTATGATACGGAAAAACAGATATGGGTATCAAAAGAAGATACTGGAACAGAAAGTTATACCGAAAAAGAAAAAGGCTTGGCATCTGACAGTTTTAAGCGTGCATGTTTTAATTGGGGAATTGGTAGAGAATTGTATACAGCTCCATTCATCTGGATTGGAGCAGATAAATGTAAATTAGTTAATAGGAATGGAAAATTTACATGTTATGACAAGTTTAAGGTTGAATACATAGAATATGACGATGCAGGTAATATTTCTTTCCTATGTATTGCTAACGTTTCAGAGAAGAAAAGAGTATTTACTTATGGAAAATCAAAGGAAGCGAAGTAAATGGAATGTACAGGGAAGTTAACTAATATTAGCAGAGATTGGCAGTCTAATAAGTTAAATATCACATTATCAATTAATGAAAATATTAATAGTGAGATAGAAAAGATAAAAGATGTTGAAAAATTGTCAATTAAAGTTAATAAGTACAGAAAAAAGAGAAGCCTAGATGCCAATGCTTATATGTGGGTTCTATTATCAAAGATTGCTGACGTTATAAACAGTGACAAAGATGATGTGTATATAGAGATGCTATCCAGATACGGAGTATTTACCCATATTATTGTCAAAAAAGAAGTAGTTGAAAAGATTAAGACAGAATGGCGGGCAGTTAGAGAATTAGGCGAAATAAACGTTAATGGTTCATCAGGAATACAACTTCAATGCTACTTTGGTTCTTCAACATATGACAGTAAAGAAATGGCTACACTCATAGACGGAGTAGTAAGAGAAGCAAAAGAATTGGGAATTGAAACTTTACCTCCTGACGAACTTTTGAGAATGAAGCAGGAGTGGGACATTGGAAACAGTAATTCAAAGTAATAAAGAATGCTATGTATGTGGACAAACTACTAATTTGCATAGCCATCATGTATTTTTTGGTTCAGCAAATAGAAAATTGTCTGAAAAGTATGGAATGAAAGTGTGGTTATGTGGAGCACATCATAATCAATCTAATGCAGGAGTTCATTTTAACAGACAACTTGATTTGAGATTGAAAATGGACGCACAGAGAGTATTTGAAAAGCAACATAGCAGAGAAGAATTTATGCAGATATTCGGAAGAAATTATTTATAGGAGAGTGATAAGAATGGATATAGTGGATTGCATTCCATTTGGAAGGGAGAATGCAGTAACCAGAACGCAGTTAAGGATTATGACAGGTCTGAATGATAGAAAAATAAGAGACAAGATATCAGAAGCAAGAAGAGATACAGTTATTCTTAACATGCAGGATGGCAAAGGTTATTTCAGGCCACTTCCGGAAGAAAGAAATCTTGTAGAGGCATATGCAAGGCAGGAAACGGCAAGATTAAGGAGTATAGGTTGGAGCTTAAAGTCTGCAAGAAAAATGCTTAAATGGTAACTATTAATTGACATGCCAATACAAAGCACATGTCTGATAACAAATATATATCACGAAATTAATTAACTATGTTTATGTAATTAGCCTGCTACATAAGGTGGCAGGCAGAAAGGAGACAAGGTGGTTAATTCAAAACAAAAAGGAGCACGTTTTGAAAGACAACTTGCAGGACACATCAGAGATTACGGATATAAAGCAAGACGAGGGCAACAGTATTGTGGAGCAAATGGAGATGCGGATGTTGTCGGACTTCCGGGAATACATATTGAGGCAAAACATTGTGAAAAGATGAAACTGTATGACTGGATGGCTCAAGCAAAATCAGATGCAAACAAAAACGAATTGCCAGCAGTTTTTCATAAGAAGAATAATGCTGAAATTCTTGTCACAATGACATTTGATGATTGGATGCAGATATACAGAGAGTATGAAGCAGGAAGACAAGGAGACGATTAAATGACATGGCAAAAGTAGGAATAGAGAGTTTCCTATTAGATTGCCACACTAACGATAACATGGCTGAAATTGAAGCAGCCTATGGCATAAAGGGATTTGCTGTAATAGTCAAACTCTGGCAGAAAATTTATTCAGATAAGGGGTATTACTGTGAATGGATAGAAAGAAGCCCACTTCTGTTTTTGTCGCAATGGTTCGGTGGGAACAGCGGTGTGGATTTAAATTTAATAAACCAGGTAGTGAATCATGCTATTAAGATAGGTATTTTTAACGAGAGTATGTTCAATGAATATGCCATTTTAACATCGGAGAGAATACAAAGACAGTATTTTGATGTTGTTAAAAGAAGAACAGAAATTGAAGTTATAGACGAGTACCTTTTAGTTAGTGTTGCCAATTTTAAGGGAAATGTAAACATAATTGAAAAAAATGTATGCAGAAATGAAAAAAATGTATGCAGAAATTCAACAAGTAAAGTAAAGGAAAGTAAAGTAAAGGAAAGTAAAGTAAATACATATTTCGATTCAGAAAAAGTGAATGATGCATTTGCAGCATATCTCGCCATGAGAGAAAGGTCAGCACCAGTACCGGGAAGCAAGATTGTTAATCTCATTGAGCAGCTTAATACTTTTAAAGATAAAGGCTGTAGTGATGATGAACTTGTAGAGATTGTTAAAGAAGCAACATCAAAAGGTTGGATGAATTTTTATAAGTCGGACAAAAAGAAGCCGGAGCAGAGCAAAGCAAACTTTACTGAACGAAATTATAGCAAAGATGATATGGAATCACTTGAACGTAAATTGTTAATGAGGAGATAGATATGGATATAAACAAAATGACAAAAGAACAGATTGAATACAGAATCAGACAGATAGACGGAAGGGAGATGTTTCTAATCTGTGCTGATTATATGACAGATGAACAGAGAGAAGAAGTAAGGGCAATTACACTTGAAAGAGAGCAGTTACAGAAGAGATTGGAAGAGTTAAATGGATGTAAGAGTTAATGAACCTGCAAACTATTGGCATTTAATTAATTTACCGGGAAATAACCAATATGAAATCAGCATAGATGGAAAAGTAAGAAAAACATTCAAGAACGGTAAGAAAAAAATGTTAACACCATTTAGGAGAAAGAACAAAAGAAATTTATTTGTGAAAATCACTATTGATGGTAAATCAAAGGACTACACAGTTTTCAAATTATTGGTTAATACATTTGTCAATGAAATTCCGAAAGGAAAAGTACCATACCATAAAGACCTAAGTATTTGGAACAATCATAGAGACAACATAGGATTCATAACAAGAGAGGAATTAGGGAAACTTACTGCGAGAATGTCAGGTAAAAGAAAACCAGTAATAAAGATAGATGAAGCAGGAAGAATTGTAGAAACATATGTAAGTGTAAGAGAAGCAGGCATCAGGAACAATATGTCGTATCAGACAATAGCAGACAGATGCCATAACAGAATAAAGAAACCATTTGCATTAGATGGATATAACTATCAGTTTGAAGAATAAAAAATAATCGAAAGGAGCGGAACTCTGGCCAGAGTAATGATATATCGGTTCCTGGAGAGAAATGGAATATTTAGAATTTTTAAAAAGCAAAATTGACATAGCAAAAGACAGTGGATTTGAAGTAAAAAGAGAAGATATAAATCCAATATTAAAACCACACCAGAAAGATGCCGTAATGTGGGCAATACGAGGCGGAAGAAGAGCTTTGTTTGAATCATTTGGACTGGGAAAAACAGTTCAGGAAATAGAATTTTGTCACCAGATAATAAAGCATAAAGGCGGAAAAGCATTAATTGTATTACCACTTGGAGTTAAGCAGGAATTCACACATGATGCAGTAGAGGTATTAGGTTATAAAAAGCCTGAATATGTACGAAACATGGAAGAGGTTAAAAATGCCAAAAGTGACATTATGATAACCAACTATGAAAGAGTAAGAGATGGAAATATTGAACCTAAATATTTTAAGGCAACATCCTTAGATGAAGCATCAGTTCTCAGAAGTTTTGGAAGCAAGACATATCAGGAGTTTCTGGAAAAGTTTAAAGGAGTTGAATATAAACTTGTTGCAACAGCTACACCATCACCGAACAAATATAAGGAACTTATTCATTACGCAGGATATTTGGAAGTAATGGACACAGGTCAGGCATTAACGAGATTTTTCCAAAGAGACAGTACAAAGGCAAATAATCTGACTTTATATCCTAATCAGGAAGATGAATTCTGGTTGTGGGTAAGCAGCTGGGCATTATTCTGTACAAAGCCTTCAGATTTGAATAGTGAATATTCAGATGAAGGATATGAATTGCCACCATTGCAGGTAAACTGGCATGAATTACCGATAAACTACGGAGATACGGCTGATAAGAATGGACAGATGCAGTTATTTACAGAAGCGGCAGCAGGATTAAAAGAAGCAGCAGCCGTTAAAAGAGAAAGTATATCTGCAAGAATAGAAAAGATGAAGGAAATCGTAGAAGCAAGTCCAAATGATAATTTTATACTGTGGCATGATTTGGAAAGTGAAAGACACGCAATAAAAAAAGCGTTACCGGAAACAGTTGATATATATGGCTCACAGAATTATGAAATCAGGGAAAAAAGAGTTATAGATTTTTCGGAAGGAAGGACAAGATTGTTTGCAACAAAGAAAGAATTATCAGGTTCAGGTTGTAACTTCCAAAAACATTGTCACAGAGAAATTTTTGTAGGCATAGATTATGAATTTAATGATTTTATTCAGGCAATACACAGATGCTACAGATTCCTTCAAAAAGAGCAGGTAATAATTGACATAATTTACATGGAGAATGAAAAGAGTATTAAAGAGGTTCTGGAAGAAAAGTGGAAAAATCATAATCATATGGTGTCAAAAATGATTGAAATAGTAAAGAAATATGGTCTGAATCAGAACAATAAGGCACAGGGACTTAATAGAAAGATAGGAGTGAAAGCAGTGAAGGTAGAAGGAAAGTATTATACAGCAGTTCATAATGATTGTGTTGAGGAAGTAAGAACCATGAATGATAATTCGGTAGATTTAATTCATACATCAATTCCATTTGGAAACCATTATGAATATTCGGCAAATTATAACGATTTCGGACACAATCAAAATACGAAAAGATTCTTTGAGCAGATGGATTTTTTGACACCCGAATTATTAAGAATATTAAAACCGGGAAGGGTTGCGGCTATTCATGTAAAGGACAGAGTACTGTTTGGTAATGCAACAGGTACGGGAATGCCAACAATTGAACCTTTCCATGCTGACTGTATAGCTCATTACATAAAACATGGATTTCAGTACTTTGGAATGATAACGGTTGTGACGGATGTTGTAAGGGAAAATAATCAGACATACAGATTAGGTTGGAGTGAACAGTGTAAAGACGGCTCAAAAATGGGAGTGGGATGCCCGGAATATATATTGCTGTTTAGAAAGCTGCCAACAGACAAATCAACAGCTTATGCAGATGAACCGGTTAAAAAGACAAAAGAAGAATATACGAGGGCACAATGGCAGATAGATGCACACGGATACTGGAGAAGTTCAGGAGACAGACTTGTAACTAAGAAAGAATTATTGGAAGCAGACATTAAGAATTTACAGAAGGTATATCGCAAATATTCAAGAGAAAATATTTACAACTATGAAGAACATGTAAAACTTGCAGAACAGCTTGATAAAGAAGGAAGACTTCCGGCTATATTTATGGTAGTAGCTCCCGGTTCATGGAACAACCTTGAAGTGTGGGATGATATAAACAGAATGAAAACACTCAATACACAGCAGTCGAGAAGGAGAAAGCAAATGCATGTGTGTCCTTTACAGATAGACATCGTTGAAAGGATTATAAACAGATATTCAAATAAAGGGGATTTGGTTCTGGATCCATTTGGCGGACTTATGACAGTTCCAATGACTGCGGTAAAAATGAAAAGAAGAGGATACGGAATAGAATTAAATGAAGATTATTTCAGGGATGGCGTCGGATATTTGCAACAGGCTGAAGAGGAAAGAGAGACACCTACATTATTTGATTACTTAGGAATAGATGGAGGTGAACAATAGTGACAATAAAAGAATTGGTGGAATTAAATTTCTGCATTGCTGAAATAGAAGTTGAGGTTAGGTCAAACGGCAGACTTAAAGCCAAATATTACATAGGAGATGGAGCGTGGAGAGATGCGAAACTGCGCGAACATGAAGCACATCAGGATTATAAAGTTGAGTTTATAGCAGAAAAGATAAACAGATTTGAAAATGACCATGTATATCATGATGTTATATTAAAAAACATTCCAAAGAAAATATTAAAAATGGAAGTATATGCATGGCAGATGACAAGAAAACATTGGCATCCGACTAATTCAGATTCATTTGAAGCAATAGAAGTTACTGTGGAGGTGCCGGAAAACTATGATTTGCCACCAATGCAGGAAGAAAAGGAGCTTGAAGGGCAGATGGATATAAATGATGTGTTTGATAGTGAAGGGAGACTTAAATGGCAAGGATGAATAAAGAAGAGCAGGCAAGGCGTGAAGGAATGGCTTATGCCTTTAAGATTGCTAAAGAAAGAGGAATTGATGGACTGGAAAAGGAATTACGATTAAGAAACATTACAAAACTTCCAGTTGCTATCAAAGAAAAAGATGTTGAAGAATGGTGTGATGGAATGAAAAATCAGACAGTAGACAGTGTGGGAATCCTGGCAATGGTATCTTTAAGGGATGGATTTGGATTTGGTAAAAAAAGACTGTTAGAGTTTAGAGAAATATTCAACAATAAAACAGATTGTATTACGAATCCTGATTGGAGCTGCTGGGATGATCAGATAGCAATTTTAAAAGAAGAATGTGGTATTGATACATTCATAAGACAGAATGAATAGATGTTAAGAAATGTTAAGAAGTAAAATGTACATTGAAAACTAAATATTGGCTGATAAATTTCAAAAAACTTAATTTGTTTGGTAAAAGTATTGACATATACGTACACGTATGATACAATAAATATATCAAATGAAGGAGGTAAAACCAATGGGCAAGAGAAAAGACAAAAAGAGCCTTAAGATATGGGATTTGGTAATCAAGTCGTTAATAGCAATAGCAGCATTGATTACATCAATCGCCGAACTCATAAAGGCTCTTACATAGGAGAAAGGGAGAGAAATCTCCCAATCTCTTACAAGTATATTAGCACATTGGGAAAGAAAATAAAATGAAGAAGTTTAACTTTTCTACAGCATTTTTGATGTTTACCATCATATTAGCTTTAGCAACGGAATGGTCTATAGTAGGATGCGTATTTGTAATATGTGCATCGTTATATATGCTAATTGAGACGATACCGCAATTATGGAGGATTATAAATGGACGAAAAGAAAACTAGACCACAGGACAAATGGGATATGAAAGCAGGAGTGTCAGCAAAGACATACAAAGTCAATACAGCTGTTGCAGAAGAATTTAAAAAGGTATGCAAAGAACTGCATTTGTCTCAGGGACCTGAATTAACAAAGTTAATGCAACAATTCATTGAACAGAATAAGTAATTGAGAAAACTATCAGCCAGTATTTGGTTGGTAGTTTTTTTATGTTAAATGTTAAGAAATGTTAAGGAGTGAGAGAAATGTTAAATATCGAAAAGTATAAAGAAGAATTGGAGAATATTGGAGTGCTTAACCCTGATAAACTGGCAGTTATAGATGGAAAGCCATGTATGTGTCAGGAAACTGAGTGTAATATGTGCGAGTTGCGTAGCGTAGAAAGCTGTTGCGTTGATAGAACAGATAATTGGCTATTTTCAGAATACAAAGAGCCAGAAGTTGATTGGAGCAAGGTTAAGGTTGATACTCCGATTTTGGTTAGAGATGATGAAGGTGGAAAATGGATTAAAAGATATTTTGCTAGATTTGAATACGGAGAATTCTATGCGTGGTTAAGTGGCGCTACATCTTGGACAGCTAATGGTAATATGAATTTTTGGAAATATGCAAAGTTAGCAGAAAGTGAGGAATAGATTATGAGCAGAGAAATAGAGCAGATTTTAAAAAATCAAGTAGTGATAATGGGAATGTTGCAAGACTTACAAGACGAACTTGAACCAATACAGAACATAGAAGACACACATCAGTTGTTAGTTGATAATAACAATGGCTGGATTCCATGCAGTGAGAAATTGCCAGAACCATATGAGGAGGAGCAGTAAATGACAGGAAAAGATACAAAGGAATGTGAAAACATAGCAGAAAGATATGCGGATTGTGACGAATTTGTTTGTTCGAAATGTGGCATTCATTTGATGGAATGGGTGGAAGTAAGAATTGATGAAGATTATGATGAAACACATTGCGAGTATGAATTTAAATATTTCCCAAATTGTGGGGCAAAAATAAAGGTGGTGGAATGAATGATTAAGATATTAATTATAGCAATAGTAATCATAGTGATAGCAGCAGTATATTCACTATGTATTATGAGATCCAGAGACGACAGGAGAAGGGAAAGAGACGCAAGAAGCTGGGACGAGGATTAGGTACATACAATTAATTGAGGCTTGAACATTGATAATTGAATATTGGTAGTTGGAATGGTATAATTTAAAAATAAATATTTAGAAGTTGTAAAGGAGTTATATATGGAGAATAAAACAAAATTTACAGAGATTGGAAAGTGGAATGATAGACTGGAAATGTTCGGATATGATATTATGTCACTTATTTCATTAGGAGAATCAGAAAGAGTTGATGATATAATTTCACATTTTGAAGATGGAGATGTTGTTCGCTACATAATGAACAAATACAAGGAAAATATGACATTTGTTTATGAAGGATGCCCATATAATATAAATGATTGGGAAGAAGTTTTTGAACAATATTCGTATATGACATATGGACATGATGTAAGAAGAAAAATGGGGCTTATTGATAAAGAAAAAGACGGATTACTCTTATTGTTGTCGATTATTCTGGATGAAGTTTCAAATAGAAAATATAAGTAAATAACAGACCAACTACCAATATTCGGTGGTTGGTTTTTTATTTGCATAAAACAGAAAGGATAAGGTAATGACAAGGAAAGAACTGGAAGCATATAAGGTTAATGAGAGGTTAATAGAACGCAATCTAAAAAAGATAGAGGAAGAAAGATATAAGGACATACCAACAGTATATGGAAAGGTAAAAAGCTCAATGGCAGAGCATCCATATATAGAAACGCATATGGCAGTACAGATGGAAGAACCTGTTGAATCAAATAAGCGAATACATAAGCTGGAAAAGTGGGAACAGGAAGTAAACAAAGCCAGAAACGATAATGCAAAAGTAGAAGACTTTATTGATAAGATAGATGATGCAACTGTAAAGGAAATATTTATATTAAGATATGTTGAGGGAAAGAAGGTTTCAGATATTGCAAAGGATGTGGGTTATACTCATGGGAGAGTATCACAAATAATATCAAAAAAACTCAAAGATTAACCAAATTAACGCAATTAACAAAATAGATATGTTATAATTAAACTTGCAAAAGTATGACAATAACTTTTGTTTTTCCCCCAGTATAAACTTTTAAAGGCAGCTGAAAAGCTGTCTTTTTTCGTAGGAAAATAGGAGAAAAATGCAGGATAAAAAAGTAAATATATTAGGATCAGAATACACAATTAAATACGATGTTCCAGATGAGCAAATGCCTGAAGGTTCAGACGGCATTATGGATTATTCAATAAAAACAATTAAAATTGCAGAATTGGTACAAGAGAAAGATTCAGTAAGAGATTTGCAGTTATACATGAAACAGGTAGTTAGACACGAAATAATACATGCGTTTTTATATGAATCAGGATTATGGAGTAACAGTAATTCGTCAGATTGTTGGGCATTGAACGAAGAAATGGTGGATTGGTTTGCTATTCAATTTCCTAAAATATTTGATGCTTTTAAAGAAGCAGAGTGCTTATAAAATAAATTCGGTAAGAAAGGAGTGGTTGCAGTGACTGACAGACAAGTTATATTTGCAAATGAATATTTAATTGATCTGAATGGAACAAGGGCGTATAAGGAAGCATATCCACACGTCAAAAATGATAATACAGCAGCAGCGGCAGCCACTCGTCTTATGAATATTCCAGAGATTAAGGAATACATAGATGAAAGAATCAAGGATAGACTGGAAAGAATTGAGGTTACTCAGGATGATGTAATTCAGGAGCTTGCAGCAGTTGCTTTTGCCAATGGTTCTGAATATGCCAAAGTTGTGACTAAGCCGGTGATGATGAAGACACCTGATGGTGAGTATGTCCCAGCATTGGATAGCGAAGGAAATCAGATGTATTATCAGGCAGTTGAGATTATTGAAACTGATGAACTTACAAGAAGACAGATTAAGGCAATTTCAGGTATTAAGCAGGGCAAGAATGGAATAGAGTTGACAACCTATGACAAGGTAAAAGCTTTGGAACTTTTGGGAAGACATTTGGGAATGTTTAAGGATAAGGTTGAGGTGTCAGGAAATGTTAATAATCCTTTTGAGGGATTAAGTACTGAACAGCTGCTTAGATTGGCAGGTGAGGACCTTGAACCTGAATAAAAATTTAATAAGATTATATGCAAAAATAGAATTAGCAAGAAGAGATTTCTGGCAGTATTGCAAATTAAAGGCTCCTGACTTCTACAAGGAAGACAGGGGCTTTTTACGTGACTTCTGTAATGAGTTGCAGCAGTTTATAAAATCAGATGATGAAGTAATGGTTGTTAATATGCCGCCAAGACATGGAAAATCCAGAACAGTTGGTAATTTTGTTGAATGGGTTTTAGGAAATGACCAGACACAAAAGATAATGACAGGTTCATACAATGAAACATTGTCGACAACATTTTCCAAAGGTGTAAGAAATACGATTCTTGAAGCAAAGGCAGATGAAAGCAAGGCTGTTTATTCAGATGTGTTCCCGGGGGTAACCATAAAACGTGGTGATGGTGCAATGAATATGTGGTCACTTGAAAATGGCTATAACAATTATTTGGCAACATCCCCTACAGGAACAGCAACAGGTTTTGGTGCCACGTTGATGATTATCGATGATTTGATTAAGTCGGCACTTGAAGCAAATAATGCAAATATTCTTGATAATCATTGGACATGGTTTACAGATACGATGATGTCAAGACTTGAAGAGGGTGGCAAAACAATAATAGTCATGACAAGATGGCACAGCCTTGATTTGGCAGGTAGGGCATTGGAACACTTTAAGAGCATAGGAGTAAAAGTAAGGCATATATGCTATAAGGCGGTTAAGGAAGATGGCACAATGCTTTGTCCTGAAATATTGTCAAAAAAGTCATATGAAAATAAAAGAGCAACAATGGGTATTGATATTGCAGAAGCAAACTATCAGCAGAATCCTATTGACATAAAGGGCAGAATGTACACTTCATTTAAGACGTACAAAGAAATGCCACAATTTAAGCAGATTAGAAATTATACAGATACCGCAGATGAAGGTAAGGATTACTTATGCAGTATTAACTACGGAGTAACATTTGACAATGAAGCGTACGTACTTGATGTTATATATACGCAGGAACCAATGGAAGTTACAGAGCCGTTAACAGCTAAGCTGTTATTTGATGGAAATGTAAATATTGCAAGAATCGAATCAAATAATGGTGGTAGAGGATTTGCCAGAAGTGTTAAAAGAATACTTCAGGATGAATTAAAAAGTAACAAGACAGTTATTAAGTGGTTTACACAGCATAACAACAAGAATGCAAGAATTTTTTCAAATTCAGCGTGGGTAATGCAACACATATATTTTCCTGAAGACTGGAAGAACAGATGGCCTGATTATTATAAGGCAATGTCAAGGTATCAGAGAGAAGGAAAGAATGATCATGACGATGCACAGGATGCAACAACAGGAATTGCAGAGGATTGTGCTAAGAAGTCTGACGGATTATCAGTATTAAAGTAAAGAGGTGAAACAAGTGGATTTAGTTAGAATGAAGGAATTATTAAGTCAGTATATGCCGGGGCATGCAATGTATATGATTAGATGTGACATTGCCGACAGATACTATAGAAATAAGAGTGATATATTTTATGGAGATGAAAAAAAGGATGAAGAAGGTCATCCGTTAAGAAATGCAGATAATAGAATACCACGCAACTTTCACGGATTGATAGTTAACCAGAAAGCAGCTTATGCGTTCACTACACCGCCTACTTTTGATATTGGTAGTTCAAAAGCTAATGCAGAAATATTAAAGGTCTTGGGAGATGAATATAGAAAAGAATGTATGGAGCTTTGTGTTAATGCAGCTAATGCAGGTGTTGCATGGGTTCATTATTGGACTAATGAGTTTAATGAATTTGAGTGGGCAGTTATTGACAGTAAACAGGTTGTTCCGGTGTGGAATAAGTCAACAAAACAGAAGTTGATAGGTGTATTAAGAGTATATACACAGATAGATGAAACAGATGGGAAAAATTATACAATTTATGAATATTGGGACAAGGAAGAGTGTCAGGTGTATAGAAGACAGCAGTCTGATGAAACTTATGAGAATTTGACAGATTATGCAATGTTTGAAAACCCGACAACAGGCGAACTTGTAAATGAGTACAGTCACGGAATGGAGGAAATACCTTTTATTCCGTTTTTTAATAACAACATTAAGTCTTCTGACCTTGATAACATTAAGCCTTTGATTGATGTGTACGACAAGGTGTTTAGTGGCTTTATTAATGACCTTGAAGATGTTCAGGAGCTTATATTTGTTCTTTCCGGATATGGTGGAACAGATTTAAATGGATTCCTGCAGGATTTGAAGAAATACAAGGTTATAAAAATGGATGCAGAAGAAGGTGCAGGTGTAAGCACTCTTAACATTGAGATTCCTATTGAAGCAAGAAACAGTGTTCTTGATGCCACAAGAAAGGCTATTTTCGAACAGGGGCAGGGATTTGATCCAAGACCTGAAAATTTTGGAAATCAGTCAGGAGAGGCCCTTAAGTTTATGTATTCATTATTGGAGATGAAAACAGGTTTAATGGAAACAGAGTTTCAGTTAGGTTTTGCCAAGCTGGTAAGAGCAATCTGCAACTTTAAGAACATTAAGTGTGACAACATTGTTCAGACTTGGACCAGAACCTGTATTAAGAATGAGCAGGAGCAGGCGGCAATATGTAAGGACAGTGTTGGAATCATTAGCCAGAAAACTATACTTAAGAATCATCCGTTTGTTGAGGACGTTGAAGCAGAACTTAAACAGCTAAAGAAGGAAAATGAAGAAAAAATACAGAACGCTGACATATATCAGCAGATGTTTACAAAAAAGTCAAATGAAGATGATGACAATGTTGATGATTCGGCTAAAGATGATGATAACTCAGTAGGTGGAGTGGATGAAGAATAGTGAATACTGGAAGAATAGGTTCGTTGAGATGGAGGAAGCAACACATCAGACTTCCGTAAAGAAGACAATGGATATTCAGGAGCAGTTTGATAAGTCTCAGAAGATAATTGAAGAAAAGATAAATGCCTGGTATCAGAGATATGCGGATAATAATAACATGTCTCTGTTGGAAGCAAGAAAGTCCATTAATGATAAGGAATTAAAGGAACTTAAGTGGGATGTAGAGGAATATATAAAAAAGGGCAGGGAAAACGCTTTTTCAGGTGAATGGGTAAAGGAACTTGAAAATGCATCTGCCAAGGCTCACATAAGCAGATTGGAAGCGTTGGAACTGCAATGCAGACAACAGGCAGAAGTAGCATTTGGTAATTTGAACGACGAAGTAAGCAAACACATAAAAGACGTATATAAGGAAAGTTATTACAGAACAGCTTATGAAATTCAAAAAGGCGTTGGTGTCGGCTCGAACTTTGCAGCATTAAATGACAGATTAATTGAAAAAGTGGTAAATAAGCCTTGGTTAGCTGATGGTAAGAATTTCAGTGACAGAATATGGGGCAACAAGACACAGCTTATAAATCAATTACATACAAGTTTAAGTCAAATGTGCATTACAGGTTCAGGACCAGATAAGGCAATAAGTCAGATTGCAAGTAAGATGAATGTAAGCAAGGCTAATGCCGGCAGACTTGTAATGACTGAATCGGCTTATTTCAGTTCAACGGCTCAAAAAGAATGCTTTAAGGAGTTGGATGTTGAAAGATATGAGATTGTAGCCACATTGGACGGTCATACATCAGACATCTGCCAGGAAATGGATGGAAAAGTATTCAAGATGAGTGAATATGAAGAGGGTGTAACAGCTCCGCCATTTCACGTTAACTGTAGAAGTTGTACAGCACCTTATTTTGATGATGAGTTTACAAAAGACGAACAAAGAATTGCAAGAGATGAAGATGGTAATAACTACTATGTTCCTGCAGATATGACCTATCCTGAATGGAAAAAATCATTTGTTGATGGTCAGACAGATGATTTGAAAGAAACTAAGACAGATGATACAATATCATTAAAGAATAAAATTTCTGAACAGGATAACAGGATTGATGAATTGAAAAATCAATTTAGTGATGCTACAGATGGTTATTCTTATGATGAATGGTTTTCTGAATTTTCTTCAATCGAAGAAGGTTATGGTGATGCATCTGATGGTGATGCAACGTTTACCAAACTTAAAAATCTTGATGAAGAAATTAGGAATGCTGAAAAGCAACGTTCAGATTTATTACTGCAAAAGGAATCGCGTGGTCAGTTAGACACTGGTTTTCCAGGAAAAGTACCTAATGATAAACTTGATGAATATAATGCAAAAGCCTTTGAACAAATTAAAGTTGATACAGGATATTCAGAAGAACAGGCAACAGAATTTCATAGTGCTTTGAAAGAATACTTTGGCGGTGATTATGCTTCAATTCTTGCAGGTGAAGGTTCAACTGCTAAAACTATACGTGACGGACTTGACAGAATGCCGGTATATGATGGTACGGTTTACCGTGGTTTGTGCTTTTCTGAAAGTTCAGATTATGATATTTCAGAATTTACACGTTTGAAACCGGGTGATAAAATACCATCAAAGGGTATAATATCCAGTTGGTCAAGTGATAAAAGAGTTGCAGAAGCATTTGGCGCAGCATCTACACAAGCCGTCGAATCCAGTACAGTCATTCTGGAATGTTTAGAAAATAAAACTGGTGTTGGTGTTCAGCACATTTCAAGTTATGGTAGTAGAGAAGCGGAAGTATTGTGTGGTTCAAAATATGAAGTGCTTGAAATTGTTACAGAAAGCAAGTATGACTATGTTTCAAGACGAAAAGATTTATTATATTTCTCGGATGATCTAACCGAATGGGAAGACGAATTAAAAAAACAAGTGGTGTGTGTAATTAAGGTAAAAGAGGTATAGGCTTATGTTAGAACATAATAAATACAATGATAGATTAGTTCGTGAACATAGAGAACTTTTAAAAAAGGCAAGAGAAACCGCTGATGAAAAAGAAAAAGCACGTATTCTTAGATTAGCGGAACAGAAGCACAATGAAATGCTTGTCGCAGAATTTGATGATAAAAATTTCAAAAGATTTAATCAGTAAGAAGCACCTGAAAGGGGTGCTTTTTCAGTGTGTTAAAACATCAGACTTGCTGAAAGAACAGCAAAAATAAACTGAAAGGACAAATATGTACAAAGAAGAAATACTGGAGCAGATTACAAGATGTAAGGATATGCAGAATAAATGCAGAATAGATGATATTGATTCATTTATCAGGCTTAGCAACAGAATAGAAGAATTAATAGGTAAAATTGATAAAACTGAAAAACAGTTAGTTGTCCCAGTGCAACATGCCGAAAAAAGACCTGAAATGTTTTGAAAATTTAATAACGTTAATCAGAGAGCTTAGAAATAGGCTCTCTTTTTATATGCCTTTTTCTGTAGGCACTAAAGAACAGAAATACCTTGCCGAAGGTATATCGGTAGAATCCAATCACCAGTAGAACTGGAATAAAACATCTATGGAGGTAATAAAAAATGGAATGGTTAAAGGAATTGCTTGAAAAAGCAAAAATTACAGATGGAAAACTTAATGTTGATGAAGTAATGGAGGCTGCAAAGAAAGAGTTTCCAAAACACGCTGTACCAAAGAACGTATTTAATGATAAATGCGAGGAACTGAAGACAGCCAATGAAACAATCACAACATTAAAGAAGGAAAATGGAGACAATGAAGAACTCCAGAATAAGATTAAAGATTATGAAACAGAAATCGGAAATCTTAAGGCAGCAGCAGTTAATACTTCAAAACAATATGCGTTGAAGGAACAACTTGCAAAGTCGGGAGTATTGGATCCTGACTATCTTATCTATAAGGCAGGCGGAATTGATAAGTTTACATTTGATAAGGACAATAATCCTATCGGTGTTGATGAATCAATCAAGGCTTACAGAGAGGATAAGACTATGGCACATCTGTTTAAACAGAAAGCAGGATATGAACCTAATAAAGGTGGAAATCCTACAAAAAATCCTTTTGCCAAGGAAACATTTAACCTAACTGAGCAGGGTAAGCTGCTCAAGGAAAACCCGGCACAGGCTAAAGAGTTAGCGGCTGCCGCAGGAGTAACCATTTAATTAAAAAAAATTTAGAAAGGTAGGTATTAGAAATGCCAGGAACAACATTACAGGATGTAATCGTACCGGAGTTATTTACTCCATATGTATTAAACAGAACAATGGAATTATCAGCATTATTTAACAGCGGAATTGTTTCAAATAATGCAGAATTTGATGCTTTGGCTTCTCAGGCATCACCATTAGTAACAATGCCATTCTTCGAAGATTTAACAGGAGAATCAGAGCAGGTAATTGAAGGAGAAGATTTAACAGATAACAAAATCACATCAAACAAGGATGTAGCTACAGTTATCAGAAGAGCTAAGATGTGGAGTTCTACAGATTTAGCAGCAGCACTTGCAGGAGCAGACCCAATGAAAGCAATCGGTGATTTGGTGGCACAGTTCTGGGCAAGAGATATGCAGAAGGAACTTGTAGCAATCCTTAATGGTGTATTTGGAACAATTCCGGAAGTTAAGGAACCACAGAAAGCAGCAGAAACAAGACTTGCATCTAATCTTTTAGATATTACAGGAAATTCAGGAGCAGCAGCTAACTGGAGTGGTTCAGCATTTATTGATGCAGAACAGAAGTTAGGAGATGCTAAAGCACAGCTTACAGGTATATGTATGCATTCAGCTACAGAAGCATACCTTAAGAAACAGAATCTTATCGAAACAGTACAGCCATCAAACGATGTAGCATTTGGTACGTATCAGGGTAAGAGAGTAATTATTGATGATGGATGTCCTTATGATTCAAAAACTAAGTCATATACAACATATCTTTTTGGTAATGGAGCAGTTGCCTTAGGTAATGGAAATCCTGTTGGATTTGTTCCAACTGAAACAGACAGAGCAAAGAGAAAAGGCTCAGGTGTTGATTACCTTATTAACAGAAGAACAACTATACTTCATCCAAGAGGAGTTGCGTTCACAAATGCAAATGTAGCAAAGACAGAAGGACCTTCAAGAGTAGAACTTGCTGATCCAACTAATTGGAATCCTGTTTATGAACCTAAACAGATTAGAATTGTTGCATTTAAGCATAAACTAGGTTAAGTGGCAGTGCTTTGATACATAATTGTGTCAAAGCACATTAAAGGTGGTGAAATCGATGGAAGACAAAATTATAGAGAATTTAAGAAGTATGGGATGTGAATATGTTGAAGAGCATTATTCTTTGCTTAAATTCTGTATAGATAAGGTTGTTACTGACCTTAATTCCAGATGTCATACAAAGGAATTGCCAAAAGGCCTTGAAGAATCGGCTATTGACAGAGTATGCGGTGAATTTCTGTATACTTTGAAGTCTACAGGCAAACTTGAAGAATTTGACTTAGAACAGGGCGTAAGTTCTGTTAAGGTAGGCGATACGTCAGTTAATTTCAGTGGTACATCTCCGGATGCAGCATTTAACAATTTAATTGGAACATTAAGAAACAGTGGAGAGGAGTTGATTAAATGCTTTCGAAAAATACAGTTTTAATGACACGAAAGGCAATAGAATCATCTTATGATTCCACGGCAGATATATTTGAAAAAACTAAGGTGCTTAATTCTTCCATAACAAAGTTTAAGGAAACTAAAGTTCATTCAGATATTAAGTGCAGACTGTCTTATAACAGTATAGGAGCAACCGCAAATGGTGAGGCAAATGCAACAGTTACACAGATTATTAAGCTTTTTATGGCACCTGAAATAGAAGTTAAACCAGGTTCTGTAATACATGTTAACAGCATGGGAATAACTAAAGCATATAAGTGTAGTGGAAAGCCGGCTGTGTACCCTACGCATCAGGAAATTGTACTTGATATACTGGAGAATAAAGCATGAGAGATTCAAAGATAGATTACAGACAGTTAGAACAGTTAAAAGCAAATTTGGAAGCCATTTCTAAAGAATCAGATGCATTCTTTGAAGCGGCAGCTAAAGAACTTGCTGCAAGATTATTGTCTAAAGTCATAAGACGTACGCCTGTTGGACAATATCCTAAAGGTTCAGGAAAAGTTGGTGGAACTCTTAGGAGAGGATGGACATCAGGAAAGAGCCAGAGTGCAGCAGCATTTGCAAATTCTCTTCCGGTGCATCATTTTGGTGATACTTACGTTATTGAGGTAATTAATCCGGTAGAATATGCATCTTATGTAGAATTTGGGCATAGGACAGCAGGTGGAAACGGATGGGTTGAAGGCAGACATATGCTTACAATATCAGAGGAAGAGATTAAAAGAGATGCATCAGGTATTCTTGAAGCAAAATTAAAGAAATGGTTGGCAGGAGCAGATGGTAAATGATAGAGAAGATAATAAACGGCATAGTTAACCGGATTAGGCAGAAATATGATGAGAGTAAATATGAGATATATACTGAATCAGTAGAACAGGGTTTAAATGAACCTTGTTTTTCTATATTATGCCTGTCTCCACACGTAGAGCATATAGTTGGAATTAGGTATAAAAGAACATTACCATTTATCATACGATATTGGTCTGATAGTGAAGAAACATATGCAGATGAATTAAGCGTATCTGAAAATCTGGAATATTTGCTTAAGGACATAACAGTTGATGGATTTGTAATGCATGGAAAAGACATTTTAGGACAGATTGTAGACGGAGTATTACAGTTTCAGGTAACTTATGAGTTCTTTGTTGTGGATAAGACAGAGGATGAAGAGAAAATTGAAAGCTGTGACATAAGTACAAATGTAAGGAGGTAGTAATGGCAGACACTAAGAGTAAGAGTAAAGATGTGCCGGTAGTAAAGCACAGCAAGGAGCAGTTGATTAAATCAAATAAGTATAGACAGTATATTGATTTCCTCAATGCTGTATTGGACGATTCAGAAAGTTATACACAGCAGGAAGTTGATGAAAAAATTGAAGATTATTATGGAAGGAGACAGTAAAAATGGCATTAGGTGGTGGAATCTTTTTAACACAGAACAAAGTAATTCCGGGAACTTATATTAATTTTATTTCTACACGTTCAGGTATTGTGGTTAATGCAGAACGTGGAGTTGTAGGAATGGGTCTTGAATTAAACTGGGGACCTGAAAATAAGATTTTTGCTATTACAGCAGAAGAATTTGCAAAGAATACATTAGAGATTCTTGGTTACTCTTACGATGCAGAAGAATTAAAAGGGTTTAGGGATGTATTTAAAAACGCAACAAAGCTTTATGTTTACCGTTTAAACAGTAACGGAGCAAAGGCATCAAATACATATGCAGAGGCATTATATTGTGGTACAAGAGGAAACGATATAAAAATTGTCATTAAGGCAAATGTAGATGATGCGTCAAGATTTGATGTATCTACATACGTAAAAACAGTATTAGTTGATATGCAGACTGTCAAAACGGCAAAAGAATTAGTTGCAAACAAATTTGTTAAATTTAAAGAAAGTGCAAGTTTAGCTGCAACAGCCGGTTCAAATTTAACAGGTGGTACGAATGGAACAGCAGGAAATGAGAGCCATCAGACATTTTTAAATAAAATGGAATCATATCCTGATGTGAACGTTATTGCATATATTGACCATCCGGTCGGCTCACAGGTAAACAGTGAAGTGACAAAAGGCTTATATCTTTCTTATGCAAAGCGTATGAGAGATGAAGTTGGAAATAAGTTACAGGTTGTTATGTACAACTACAAAGGGGATTCAGAAGCGTGTATCAATGTAAAGAACAGTTCTGATTTAGTTTACTGGGTAGCCGGACTTGAAGCGGCAGCAGGAATAAACAGGTCAGTTACAAATGTTTTATATGATGGTGAATATGATATTCCTACGGAATATACACAGCTTGAGCTTGAAGATGCAATCAATAATGGAGAATTTGCACTTCATAAAGTTGGAGAAAATGTGAGAGTATTAGTTGATATTAATTCTCTTGTTACCCTCACAGAGCAGAAAGGTGATGTATTTAAAGATAACCAGGCAATCCGTGTTATTGATTATATTGCTGATAATATTTCATCAATATTTAATGAAAAATACGTTGGTAAAGTTCCAAATGATGATGCAGGAAGAATTTCACTTAAAAATGATATAAGAGTAATTTTTAAATATCTTGAATCTGTAAGAGCCATAGAAGAATTTGGAGACGATGATATTTCAGTAGCAAAGGGTGAAGAAAGAAAATCAGTTGTTATTTCTACAAATGTAACAGTCATAGGTGCAATGGAAAAATTGTATATGACAACAATTATCAATTAACAACAGAAAGGAAAGGTAAGATAAATGAACTTTATGAATCAGAACGATGCACCTTCAAGTAAATTAGCTACATTATACTGTACAGTTGGTGGTAGAAGATATGCAATGCTTAATGCAAAGGACTTTGAAGCAAAAGCAAATGTCAGTCTTGCAGATGTACCTATTCTTGGTAAAACAATAAAAGGTAAAAAGCCAAATGGTTTGGAAATCAAACTTAAAATGACGGTATACAAGTGTAGTGAAATGTTTGATAAACTTGTAAAGGAGTATAAAGATACAGGTATGCTTCCGACCTTTACAGCAGAAGTAAAATCAGAAGACCCGGCAACATCAATGGGAGCAAGTGCAAAAACATATAATGACTGTGTTATTGATGGAGATGTTCTTCTTTCATCATTTGATGCAGATGGTGATTTTATTGAGCAGGAAATTGAATGTTACGCAATGGATTATACAACGGATGCGGAATATAAAGAACCAAGTTATATGTAATTATTAGTGGATAAGGAGCTTAAAAACTTCTTATCCATTTTATTTTAGGAGGAAAGAGCAATGGCAAGTAATTTAAGTGCATTTTTAAAGAAGAATAAGAAATATAAGGATAATGTAAAGTATAGGGCAACAAAGTCTTTATGCGATGAAAACGGAGAAGCATTAGAGTGGGAAATTAAGGCTTTGACAACAGATGAATATGAAAAAATAAGAGAAGCATGTACAAGAGAGGTTCAGGTGACAGGAAAGCCGGGAATATACAGACAGAAATTTGATTCATCAGGATTTTTGTCTAAATTAATTTGTGCGTCTGTAGTTGAACCGGATTTACATAGTATAGAACTTTTAGATTCATATGGTGTAATGAGCCCTGAAGATTTAATTAAGCAGATGGTTGATAATCCCGGAGAGTATAACGAATTTGCTGAATTTGTTCAGAATTTCAATGGATTCGATGAAACCCTTCAGGATAAGGTAGATGAAGCAAAAAACTAATAGATGGAGGTGATCCTGATTCTATTTATGCACATTACTGTTTGCATAAGTTCCATTGGACACCTTCATTTTTTATGAGTTTAGATAGACAGGAAAGAGCTTTCATTATTGCTTCCATCAATGCAAGAACAGAAAAGGAAGAGGAAGAAAGCGAAAAAATAAACAGAAAAGGCAGGTAAAGAGATGGCATCGATTATGACGGCATTCCAGTTAACAGATAGAATGACAGCACCGCTTATGAATATAACAAATGCTGTCTCAACTGTTATTACGGAATTTGAAAGAGCTCAGGCAGTATCGGGAAATGCATTTGATTCTTCAAGTATTGCCAAAGCAAAGGCACAGCTTGGATTAGCAGATTCAGAATTAAAGAAGATAGCAAGCGATACGACACAGGCAATAGGAGAACAGGAAAAATATAATTCCAAAGTAAGGGAAGGAAAAGGTGCGGCAGGTGGTTTGTTATCAACTGTAAAAGGCTTAGTTGCTTCTCTTGGTGGAATATATATAGTAAGGCAGGGTACACAGCTTCTTGGTGATTGCGCTGAAAAAGCATCTCAGCTACATCAGGCAGAAACAAAGCTTAAGGAAGTAATGGGAGCCATGCAGGGAGCAGGTTCTGCACAGGTAAATACAATGAAGAATCTTACGTCAGAAATAAGTGGTTATGGTGTTGTTGGCAAGACGGCGTTAATTAATGGAGCACAGCAGGCATCAACGTATTTTCATCAGACAGATGCTGTTAAAACTTTGTTGCCTAAGATGGCTGACTTGGCAGTTCAAATGCACGGAGTTAATGTTACGAGTGAAGATATGGTCAATATTGGCAATATGACAGGTAAAGTTATGACAGGTCAGGTTGGAGCGTTAAGGCGTGCAGGTATTTCATTTACTGAGTATCAGGAAAAGGTAATGAAAAACGGAACTGAGATGGAAAAGGCTAATATGCTTGCTCAGGTAATCGAACAGAATGTAGGAAAGATGAATGAGGCAATGGCAAACACTCCTGAAGGTGTAATGGCCAGAAATCAAAATGATTTTAATGCTGTTAAAAGAACAATCGGAGAACAGGTACAACCGGCAATAGTTAGTATGTTTAATGCAATTCATAATAATCTGCCTACTTTACAGCTGATAGCGACAGGCTTTGCAAATGCATCTGTACTGGTTATGGGTGCTATAACAAATATAATTAATATTGCAACAAGAATGGTTAATATAATTAAAGCCAATTGGCCATTAATTGAACCGATTGTATGGGGAATAGTGACGGCATTGATTGTGTATAACGCAACAATGGGAATAGGATGGTTAACCACATTAAAAGATATTGGAACTAAAGGTTTACATGCAATTGCAAGTGCTGGTCAAACAGCAGCTTTGATTAAAACAACAATAGCACAAAAAGGACTAAATGGCGCAATTAAAATGTGTCCTTTATCATGGATTATTATTGCTATAATTGCGGTGATAGCAGCTATTTATCTGATAGTGGCAGCAATTAACAAAGTGCAGAACAAAACCATTTCCGCAACAGGAGTAATATTTGGAAGTATATCAGCTTTCGGTGCAGCGTTAATTAATACGGTTATAGGATGGATTAATGCTATATTACAGTACTGTTGGACATTTGTTACGCCATTTATCAGCATAGTTGAATGGGTATTAAATGTTGCTAATGGTGGATTTGATTCATTTGGTGGAGCCGTTGCCAATTTGATAGGTCAGATAATATCCTGGTTCTTAAGTCTTGGCAAAGTTGTAACGAAAATAATTGATGCGATATTTGGAACAGACTGGACTAGTGGATTAACTTCTTTACAAGATACAGTTACCTCTTGGGGAAAAAATGATAATGCAATTACATTAAACAAAGAAGCACCTTCAATCGACTATAGAATTAAGTATAGTGATGCTTATGGTAAAGGTTACAACATTGGTAAAGGTGTTGAGGACAAAGTAAAAGATAAGGTTGGAGGATTGTTTAAAAAAGGAGAAATGGGCGATTCTTCAAAATATGGATATGGAAATGAAGATGCAATAGCTAATAATACAGCCGATACTGCGGCAAATACTGCTAAATCAGCCGATTCACTAGATATTACAAGCCAGCAGTTAAAGTACATTAAAGATTATGCCGAACAGAAGGCGATTAACAGATTTACTACAGCTGAAATTAAAGTTGATATGCGAAACACAATTAACGGAACATCAGACACAGACATGGAAGGTATTGTTTCTCATTTGAGAACAAGACTTGAAGAGGAAATGGCAGCAACAGCGGAAGGAGTGCATGGTTAATGTATAGAATTATAATTGATGGCCAATATGTTCCAATTCCCCCGGAAAAGATAACAATCAAGGTTGATGGCGATAATAAAACCATGACCTTGATTAATCTGGGGGAAATAAACGTAATCAGAAAGAAAAAACTTACAGATATATCATTTGAACTGCTACTACCAAATCAGCGATATCCGTTTGCATATTATCCACAGGGATATATGACAGCAGACAGTTATATAAAAAAATACAGACGACTGCAAAGGAAAAAAAGTCCGTTTAAGTTGGAAATATACAGATATACACCTAATGGTAAAAATATGTTTAATACAATCTTAAACGTGACTTTAGAAAAGCTGACAATAACTGATTCGGTAAGCGATGGATTTGACAATAAAGTAAGTCTTGAATTTAAAGAATACAAAAAATATGGGGCGACAACGATAAGAAAGAAGTCAGCCACATACACAGTTAAGTCAAATAAGGAAACATTGACACTGATAGCAAAAAAATGGCTTAAGGACAGTTCAAAGGCTCAGGATATTTACAAGAAAAATAAAAAAGTAATTGAAAAAGCCGCAAAGGAGCATAAGAGGAAAAGCAGTTCAAAGGGAAAATATCTGTACAAGGGAACAGTTTTGAAAAAGCCATAAGGAGATGACTATATGAGTGACATTATTGATATTGCATCAAAAGAAGTCGGATATAAGGCTTCAAGTGGAAACAAAACAAAATATAGTGCATGGTATGGAATGAATGGAGCTGCATGGTGTCATATGTTTGCGTCATGGTGCGCAAATCAGGCAGACATATCAACGGATGTTGTTCCAAAGACGGCGTCAACTTCTACCGGAATGCAATGGTTTAAAGATAGAGGAAGATTCAAATATAAGGGTTCATATACACCAAAAAGAAATGATTTTGTTTATTTTAAATCTGATGGCGCATCTCACGTTGGAATAGTTGAATATGTGTCAGGTAGTACATTACATACCATAGAAGGAAATACCTCAGATGCAGTTAAAAAACGTACATATCCGTTGTCTTATCATACGATAACAGGATATGGAGTAGTAAGCGATTATATCACATCTTCAGGTGACAATTCTAAAGGTAAAAATGCAAAAAACAATAAAGGTAAGGAAGAATTAAGGTACTTAAAAAAGATTTTGGATAAAAATGAAGATAAAAAGAAAAAATCTAAACGCAAAGTTAAGTATAAGGTTTCAAAAATAAGACCCGGAATAAATCTTTCGGTAAAGGTCATAGTAGCTCATGGAACTGCTAAGTATAAATATCAGGTTCAGGAGGGAATGAAATTTTCTGATGAAAGAAAGGGTGCACCGGGCAAACTTACATTTACTACATTTGCTGATAATAAGAGAAAGATAACAAATGGTGATGCAGTTGCAGTTATTGTTAACAAGAGGAAATTCTTTTATGGCTTTATATTTTCATTTTCTCCTAAGACGGATGGAACATTGGAAGTGACCGCATATGATCAGCTCAGATACTTCAAGAATAAGGATACATATATATCTGTTAATAAGACATCAACCGCACTTTTGAAGAAAATTGCTAAAGATTTTAATTTGAAATGTGGAAAATTGGCAAATACTAAATATCCTGTATCGAGAATAGATGATAACGCAACATTGTTTGATATAGTTCAAAATAGTCTTGATGAAACATTAATTGCCAGAGGAAAGATTTATACTTTATATGACGATTATGGAAATCTAAGATTGAGAGAGCCGTGGAAGGTTAATGTATTAATAAGCGGACAGACAGCAGAATCTTATGATTATAAGGAATCCATAGAGGACCAGGTATATAATCAGATTAAGTTAGCCTATGACAATAGCAAGAAAGGCACACAGGAAGTATTTGTTGTGAAAAACAGCAAGTCAATTAATCAGTGGGGTGTTTTGCAGTATTATGACAAGGTTGATTCCAAAAAAGGTATAAAGCTTAAATTGAAATCATTACTGGATATATACTGTAAATCAGGCAAAACATTGAAATTTAATAACTGCTTTGGTGATGCCAGAGTCAGGGCAGGATGTTTAGTTCCTGTAACAATAAAGATATACGACCAAAAAGTATCGGGATATCTGTTGGTTGATAAAGTTACCCATACATTTAATAACAGTCAGCATTTAATGGACTTAGAGTTATCCGGAGGTGATTTCGATAGCAGTTACTAATTTAACACAGCTAATTAAAAAAATAGCGGAAGATGCAAGGAAGGCAGCAAAGCCATGTAATATTGTAATTGGTACAGTATTAAAGGTAAAACCGCTTAAAATAAAGGTTAATCAAAAGCTCATCTTAACAGGTGAGTTTTTGTATTTAACGGAAACAGTATCAGATAAAAAAATAAGTAAAGACGACAAGGTAGTTATGATTAGGGCAGATGGCGGTCAGAAGTATCTTGTTGTAGATAGGATGGTGTAAATGTTACCTGAAACAGAAGATTTACAGTCAGATGAACTTGTAGAAGAGACAGTATATCCGAATGATACTTATATTTTGGATTTTGAAAACAAAATAATACGAAGAATATCAGATGATGATGAACAGACTTTGCAGCAGGCGATTATGAAAATCCTTTTAACAGAATCAGATGAATATAGCATCTATGATGACTATGGAAGAGAATTTGGTGATTTGTTAGGAGAAAATACTGCGCAGGTTATGGAAACGATTGGAAGCAGAATTGAAGATGCAATACTAAAGGATGACAGATTTAATGCTGTTGAAATTACTGACATAAAGGCAAATAGAGGAAATGTTATTGTGTCAATTACAGTTACTACATCAGATGATGAAGAAATTCAAATGGAAGGAGTTGAGTTGGATGTTTGAAGAAATGACATTTGAAAATCTGCTAACCCAAATGCTTGATAACGTGCAGGGTGATGTGGATAAAAGGGAAGGCTCAATCATTTATGATGCCCTGGCACCTGTTGCAATGGAAAACGCTCAGATGTATGCAGATATGGACATTTTACTACAAGAATGTTTTGCAGACAGTGCATCTTACTATTATTTGATTAAACGTGCAGCAGAACGTGGAATATTTGTCAAAGAAGGTATTCCGGCTGTTATAAAGATTAAATGTATTCCGACAGATTTAAGTATTGATATGGGAACGGAATTTAGCATAGGCGACATGAATTACTCTGTAACAGATAATCTTGGAGATGGCTATTACAGTATGACATGTACAGAATCAGGTGAGAGTGGAAATAACATAAATGACGATGTTATTCCGGTTGAATATGTTGAAGATATGGAAAGCGTTGAAGCTGTTGAAGTGATGGTATACGGAACAGAAGATGAAGACGAGGAAGCACTAAGAGAAAGATACTTTGCTTCATTTAGTGAAGCTGCATTTGGTGGAAATAAGTCAGAATACAGGGAAAAGGCTAAGAGTTTTGGAACTGTTGGAGCATGTAAAGTATATCCGGTATGGAATGGTGGTGGAACTGTTAAGTTAACAATTCTAAACAGTCAGTTTGAAGTCGCATCACAAGAGATTGTCGCAAATATTCAAAATGAATTTGACCCTACTAAAGACGGAACAGGTGTTGGAATTGCACCTATTGGTCATATAGTTACTGTTGATTCTCCAATAACTAAAAATGTAAATATTGAAGCAGAAATTGTATACAAAAGCGGTTATTCGTGGTCTGATATTTCGGAAACGGTTAAGCAAAATGTAGAAGAATATTTCAAAACAGTTATAAAAAATGAATGGGAGAATAAGGAAGCCGTAACTATAAGAACAGGTCAGATTGAATCCATAATTTTGGATATGGAGGGAGTAGAAAATGTAACTCAAATTAAATTAAATGGAAAATCAGGCAATTGCATAATTGAAACCTCATACATTCCAAAGGTGGGTGATATTATTGGATAGAAAAATGATTGAATATCTCCCTGAATGGCTGCGGGAATTTCAGGAAATAAAAGAGATAACAAAACAACAGCAAATACAGGCACAGCAGTTATGGACTGTTTTAGAAGATGTCATATGGAAAAATAACTTTATAGAATCTTTAGACGAAAACGGATGCTCAAGATGGGAGAGAATGTTGGGTATTCAAAATAAAGATACATATACAGTTGAAGAACGCAGATTGAAGATTCTCGGAATGCTTGCAGAACAAAGACCTTTTACAATGAGAATGTTAGAAAGAACATTAGCTGTGTTATGTGGCGAAAATACCGATGAAAACAATCCTAATTATAAAGTTGATTTAGATGCAGGTAATTATAAATTAACTGTAAGGATTGCCATGTCATCAGAAAATGTATTTAGCGATGTAATAAAGCTTTTAGACAGAATTGTTCCATGTAATTTAGTGGTTGATGTTGAACTTCTATATAACCAGCATAAAGAACTGGCTCAATATACGCATGAACAATTATCAGAATATACACATGAGGAATTAAAAAAGAATTATGCACTTAACAGGAGGTAAAATATGGCTAATGAAACAACAGAAACTATCGGTTTAGAGTTACCGTCAATAACAGATTTTTACGATGTTGGTGTCGTAAATAAAAACAATAAATCAATAGATAAGTTTTTTACAGATTTAAAGAAAGCTGTGGATGCTCATGCTAATTCAAGTCATGTAACTGGAGTAAAAGGAGCAAATGAAACAGCATACAGAAATGGAAACGTAAATATTACGGCAGAAAATATAGGACTGGGAAATGTAGATAATACATCTGATTCTGAAAAGAAAGTTCTTAGTGCGGGAAAATTGACAAGCACACGTTTAATAGATGGCATTGGTTTCGATGGTTCAAAAGATGTTTATCGTTATGGAATTTGTTCTACTTCAGGAGCAACTGCGGCAAAGACAGTTAAATTATTGAATGATACTTTTATTGTACTTAATCAAGGCATCACAGTTACTGTTAGATTTTCAAATACAAACACGGCTGAAAAAGTAACTTTAAATGTAAATGGAACAGGAGCTATCCCTGTATATTTTGGAAATGCACAAGCAGGGCCTTATACTTTGGTCGCAGGTGAAGAGTATAAATTAACTTATAATTCAGGAAAATATACAGTGGAAGGTGTTACTAGAACAGCAAGTGCTACAACACCGGGATTAATGAGCTCTATAGATAAAGCTAAATTAGATGAAATAAAAATAACAGGAACTGAAGGTGATTTATTTGGAAAGTTATTTTATTCATGTTCTGCAGTAGTCACATCAAGTCCTGCTACAATAGCAGCTCCGGAAGGCTATATTCCAATTGCAGCTACTAACGCGGACTGGAATGCATATCCTGAAATTACATTCGATATTGTTAAACAGGGTGGCTACAATTTATTGCTTACAAGAAGCCTGAAAACGGGAGCGTCAGATTCGGGACAGTACATCACCGGTAGTGGTGGAGGAAGAAGAGCCAACATTCTTTTTGTTAACAGAAAGTTTATATCCGGCTATGACGTATAGAAAGGAGGCAGATATGGACAATAACATACATGAGGTAGAATTTGGAAACTCAACCCTGACACAGATTGAACAGCTGTATCAATATGACAAGGGGCAGATTCTTAAGATAACAGACAAAGTAGAAGATGGAACAGAGGTACAGTTTTCAAATGGCAATAGCGAAACAACAATAAATAAAGCAATAAACGATAGTCAGGTAGAAATACCTGATATTTTATTGCAGGAAAATAAGAAAATCCTGGCATATTTGAAAATAATTAAATCTGACAGCGAAACAACAATCAAGACTGTAATTATTCCTGTTAAGGCACGTACAAAGCCGGCAGATTACATTGAACCTGAACAGGAAAAGCCGTTTAGAAAATATGTTGAAGAAAAGCTTGAAAACGCAGAAAAACTTGTAGCCGAAGCAAATGACAAAGTAAAGGTAAACGAAGAATGCTTAAAGCAGATAGACATAAAAACAGAACAATCTGTTAATCAGATAGCAGAGGTGACAAACGGTAAGATTAAAGACTTAGACAATACCACAAATGCAAAACTTACAGATATTAATAACACGGCAGTATCACAAATTGATGCTATAAATAGAGTAGCAAATCAGAATACAAAATCAGGTACAGAAGCAGTTGCTACAGCAGCGCAGGCACAGATAGGTGGAATTAACACAGTTGCAGATGCACAGAAAAAAGGAATTACTGAAACGGCACAAGGAAAGATTAAAGACATTAACAACACAGCAGTGTCACAGATAGAAGCAATTAATAATACAGCGACAAGCCAGATTAAGAGCATCAATAATGTGGCGCAGGAAAACATCAATGTGATAAATGGAGTTTCGGATGGAAACACAAAAGAAATAGCAACAGCATTGGATATGATTGTTGATACTTTTGAGAAAAAAATCGCAATTGAAAAACCTTATTATGCATACTTAATGGACTTTAAAATTGGAGATTTCAATGACGATGAAATCACAAATGTTAGAGAATATGTTTTTTATGGGAAAAAATCGTTAACAAGTATAAACTTGCCAGCATGTACAAATATAGGTAGTAATAGTTTTGACAGCTGCACATCGTTAACGAGTATAAACTTGCCAGCATGTACAAGTATAGGTACTTATGCTTTTAGAAAATGCACATCATTGACGAGTATAGACTTACCAGCATGTACAAATATAGGTACTTATGCTTTTTACAATTGCACATCATTGACGAGTATAGACTTACCAGCGTGTACAAGTATAGACTATGGTGTTTTTAGCAGTTGCACAGCATTAACAAGCATAAAATTAGCAAACACATCAAAAATATGTACATTATCAAATAGAGATGCGTTTAACAATACACCAATAGCTAACGAAGCAGGATATATTTATGTTCCTGACGAACTTGTAGAACAATATAAAAAGGCAACTAATTGGTCTGTGTATGCTAATCAGATTAAACCATTGAGTGAGTATACAGAATAGAAAGAGAGGTGTAAAAATGGCTGAAAATCCTGTAGTGACAAGCGTTAAAAAAATAAATACATGCATTAATATGAATTTGAATAATAACAATATAAATTTGCAGGAATTAATTAATGGAAATATTGAAGAGCTTAGTGATGGAGCTTTGACAAGTATAGGTGATAATGCTTTTAGAGAATGCACAAAGTTAACAAGTATAAACTTGCCAGCATGTACAAATATAGGTGAAAGTAGTTTTTGCGGCTGCACAAAGTTAACAAGTATAAACTTGCCAGTATGTACAAGTATAGGTGATTATGCTTTTAGCGGTTGCACAGCATTAAACAGTATAAACTTACCAGTATGTACAAGTATAGGTTCTTATGCTTTTTACAGCTGCACAGCATTAACAAGTATAAACTTACCAGTATGTACAAGTATAGGTTCTTATGCTTTTTACAGCTGCACAGCATTAACAAGTATAAACTTACCAGTATGTACAAGTATAGGTAATTATGCTTTTAGCAGTTGCAAATCATTGACGAGTATAGACTTACCAGTATGTACAAGTATAGGTTCTTCTGCTTTTAACAGATGCACAAAGTTAACAAGTATAAAATTAGCAAACACATCAAAAATATGTACATTATCAGATAGCAATGCGTTTAACAATACACCAATAGCTAACAAAGCAGGATATATTTATGTTCCGGATGAACTTGTAGAACAATATAAAAAGTCAACTAATTGGTCTGTATATGCAAGTCAGATTAAACCTTTAAGTGAGTATACAGAATAGAAAGAGAGGTGTAAAAATGGTAATTAAAGAAGTAATAACTTTAAATGAAACGGAATTTAACCATACTTATTCAGATTTAGGATTCTACATTGAACGTGATGGAGTAGAGTATTCTGACGCTATAGACCCAATAGACATAGAAAGAGAATACATTGAAACAGATAAAAAAATAGAAACCGAAAATCATTTAGAAGAATTGGACTAATCACATGAAACAAATCAGAGCAGGACCGAAAGGTCTTTTTTTATTATCAAAAAACATAGAGAAGGAGAAAAAACATGAAACACATTAAAGAAATTATCACAGCAGCAGGAAGCACATTGTCCTCGTTCTTAGGAGTGCTTTACATTCCAACGTTATTAATGGTAATTTGTAACATTATTGATTATGCAACAGGCCTGATGGCTGCAAAGTACAGAGCAGACGGAACAATAAGCTCATATAAGAGTTTTAGAGGAATAGCAAAGAAAGTATCAATGTGGCTGTTGGTAGTAGTCGGTGCAATAATTGACCAGCTTATTTTATATGCATCTCAGACGGCAGGAATCACATTACCATTTACATTCCTGATAAGCTGCATAGTCGCAATTTGGATAACATGCAATGAGCTTATAAGCATTTTAGAAAACATAGTAGATATAGGTGTCACAATACCAACATTCTTACTGCCTTTAGTGAAAAATATTAAAAGTCAGACAGAAGAAAAAATACATTTTGACAATGAAAATGATGAAGAAAGTGAGGAAGAAAGATATGAAGATGTACAAGAGAATGGCTAAATCTATCAGCTATTCACCGACCAAAAGAAACAGAAAAGATGTAAAATACATAGTTATTCATTACACTGGAAATAGCAACGATACGGCAAAAAACAATGCTGATTATTACGCTACAGGAAACACAAGACTTGCCGGAGCACATTTCTTTGTTGATAAGCAGGGGAATATAGCCAGGAGCATCACTCTGAACCGAACGGCATGGGCAGTCGGAGGTGGAAAATACAATGATTGTAAAACTACAGGTGGTGGCGGTTATTACAGCAAATGTAAAAATTACAATTCAGTCTCAATTGAATTATGTGGATGTACAGAAGCAGAACCTTATACAAAAGAGCAGGCAGCAGCAGTCAAACGATTAATCAAATACATTCGCAAATACTGCTCTAATGCACATACAGTTATACGTCATTTTGACGTTAACGGAAAACATTGCCCGGCTCCGATGATGAACGAAAAAGTATGGAAGAAATTTAAAAAGGCAATTGGCGAATAAGTGAACAGGGACTGACTAATGGGGAGTACTTCGGTGCTCCCTTTATTTTTCCAAGAACTTTATAAGCAGGTGAGAATCATTACTCGTATATCAAAGAATGTAAAAATATAAGCCTACATATATTGTCTAAAAAAATTTTGTGTGTTATCATATTTGTAAATAAATATAGTAAAAATGAATATATTGATACTAAATAGGCGGACTACAGTTGTGGTCTTTTATTTATATAAGGAAGGGGTAACACATATGTATGGAGCATTAGATATAGCCAAATATGTTATTACTAAATGCACTAAAGATAAACATCCTATCTCAAATTTACAATTACAGAAAATCCTTTATTATATTCAGAGGGAATTATTACAACAGGGGTTAGCGGGATTCTCGGATGACATGGAAGCATGGCAATTTGGACCGGTTGCTCCAGCGGTTTATAGACAGTATTGCGGTTTTGGTGCTATGCCTATTAGAATGCAATATAATGTAAAAATAGAGCAGGATTATGTAAAATTAATTGTTCCCATTATTGAAAGAAAGCGTCAATTAAATCCGTGGGATATGGTTAGTGATACGCATAGTGTAGGAAAAGCATGGGATATAATATATAGGAATGGCTTGGGAGACCATCAAGTTATTCCAAAAGAGTTAATAAAAAATAAAGGATAGGTGAATGAGGGTATTAGATGAACAGGAGAGGAGAGATTCTCTAAATGATGTTTTGAAAGAGTTATCTAAATCGCAAGACATATTAAAAGATGCAAAAAGTAGGAAAGATTTTTTCCTAAAATTAGAGGATATATATTATAAATGCGATGATGAAAATTTTCGACATTATTATTCGGATATTTTTTCAACGTTAACTTTAATTGATGGAGATTCTGAAATTGGAAGTTTGGAAATTTTAGCACAAAATATGCAAACAATAAAAGATGGATACACAATTGAAAATGTTGATAATAATGGAAATAAGATTGATATCAGAAAAGAGATTATAAAATTATATGATCATACAAATCTGGATATTGCAAGAATTAATTACACAAAGACTATGTCGAATGAGACAATGTCAGAGTTAGTTAAAACAAAATTGTTTTCGAAAGAGTTAGAAAAGAAGGTTAAAGCATCAGAAGAATGGGTAAGAAAGTCGCAGAAAAAAACAATTAATCATATAAGAATCATGTCCAATGATATAAAAAAGAATCAAAAGGATATGCAAAAAGAGTATATATCTATTCTGGGAATCTTTGCTTCGATAGTTTTAGCGTTTACAGGAGGAATGACATTTTCGAGTTCTGTAATAGAAAATATACATAAAGCATCTATCTATAGAGTAACAATTATAGCTTTAATAGTTGGATTCGTTTTTATAAATATAATATGGTTGTTAATGGATTTTATAAAAACAATTACAGGAAGAACAGCAAGAAGATGGTCATGGCTTATATCGGTTAATGTAGTGATACTTGTATTATTTATATTAAGTATAATAGCTTGTCAATTTGATTTCTTTAAGAATGAAAATATGATAACCTTTGAGCATTATAGTGAAGAAACTACGAATGCTGTTACGAATAGTAGTAAGTAAAAGGAGCATCATTAAGGTGCTCCCGAATTTTTTTATAAACCTTTTAAAATCTAAGATTATTTCCCTAAATTTCTATAAAAAATCACCACTTTCTTCTATACAAAAACCGTCATACGTTATTGCAATACCCTCCACCATACTGAGATATTATTACCTGTGCAATTTTGGGGTTCCTAAATTTTATATTTACCGGGTACTGAAGTCTTTTTTCATAACTATACATTAGCAATTACCTCCTTCCCATGGTAAAGGGGAATCGTTCCAATTCCAATAGTCTTTAACATCAACGTCGTAGGCTGTAATGGGACCAAATTCCCTTGTATATTCATCTACGGCATCCATTCTTATTTTTTTAACTTTCTTATAATATTCAATCGCTTCAGAGCAACTGGGATGAGTATCTAAAAATAATTTTACGTCATCCATTGCAAAACTTGCCTGATTAATTATTTTCATAAGTTTTAAACGATTTGCATTATTCTTCATTTCTACCCCTCCATGGTTTATTTAAATCTTTAAATATGGTTCCGCATTCAAATGCATCACACATATCGAAAAGTTCACCCCATTTTTGCCATGGAACAAATGCCATAGCCGGATTCATTTTATCGACATGATCAGTTCCTATGTCACAACCATCTTTATGACAAGGGCATGAATTCATTTCTTTATCATGTTTATCATCTTTTTTATTAGGACCGGCATTCCTGCATGAAGAACAAGGCTGATTCATATTTCCACTCATTTGATTGCGACCACGGTACATATTGTTCATTCGTGCCTGATTGCTACATCTGCAGGGAGACATCTGGTTAGAATGCATATTACAATTTGTGCAGTTCATTTATACACCATCTTTCTAATGTTTACATTAGTATTTTATGCAAATAAAAATAAAAAGTTCTGAACATAGATATAGTTTTTTGTCACAAATTCGTTTATACTAGAAATAGTTTGACTTTTTAGGAGGAAATTATGAGAAATTGTTTAGTTGCCCAGTCGGGCGGACCAACAGTAGCAATAAATGCAAGTCTTGCAGGAGTTATACAGGGAGCTATTGATAGTAAAAAATTTTATAAAGTATATGGTTCGATTAATGGAGTTCAGGGGCTTTTAAATTCAAGACTTATGGATTTGACACATAAAGTTGAGACAACGCCTATGTTTATAGAATTATTAAAAAAATCACCTTCAATGTATTTAGGGTCATGTCGTTATCAGTTGCCTGATTATAAAGAGGATGATACACCATATGCGTACATCTTTAAAAAATTTGCCGAATATGAAATAGATGCATTTTTCTATATTGGTGGAAATGATTCTATGGATACAGTTGATAAATTAAGCAAATATGCATTAGCAATAGGAAGTGACATTAAGATAATTGGAATTCCTAAGACAATCGATAATGACTTATGCGTAACAGACCATACTCCGGGATATGGTTCAGCAGCTAAATATATTGCATCAACATTACTTGAAATAGGTCATGATACAAGCATATATCCAATTAATAGTGTTACTATTGTGGAAATTATGGGAAGAGATGCAGGGTGGCTTACAGGAGCAGCTGCGTTGGCAAGAAACAAATATAATGACGCACCGCATCTTATTTATTTGCCGGAAGTAGCTTTTAATAAAGATGAATTTATTGAAGATGTAAAGGCTGCTATGGATAAATATAATAACGTTGTAGTTGCTGTTTCAGAAGGAATAAAAGATGCAGATGGGAATTATATAAGTGCGACAAATGCTGTTGAAGATACATTTGGACACAGTCAGTTAAGCGGAACAGGGAAGTGCCTTGAATATATTGTGAAGGAAAGCATTCAGGTAAAAGTACGTTCAGTTGAAATAAATATTTTACAAAGAAGTGCAGCTCATATGTCATCAATTACAGATATAGGTGAAGCATTTAGATTAGGAAGACATGCAGTTGAATGTGCAATTGCAGGAAAGACAGGAATAATGGTTACAACTATTAGAAAAGATAATGAGCCTTATTCAGTAGATATGGGTGAGACTCCTGTTGAAAATGTAGCAGGACTTGTAAAGCATGTACCAAGAGAATGGATAAATGAACGTGGAAATAATGTTACACAGGAATTTATAGACTATGCATATCCCTTGATTTTAGGGGAGCCGGTTGTTAAATATCAAAGAGGAATACCTGATTATCTTGATATATCACATTTATTCCCTAATAAATTTGACAATTAAAGTTAAAAAATATAAAAAAATATTTTTTAAAAATGAAAAAATGGATAAGTTTAAAATAAAAAAACTTATTCATTTTTTGATAAAAATTCAAAATATAACGTGTATAAAAGGTTTGATAAAATAAGGCAAAATAATTAAAAAGAAGGAAAAAGTAAAAACGTTTTTAGAAAAACTAAAAAAAGAGTACTTTTAAATTAAAGTGAATACTTTTTATGACAAATTTTATGTGGTATATTTAAATTGGTATAATGGCTATTTTTGAATTGATGAAATTTACAGATAGCATACAATATAAAATTAGGAAAAGGAGAAAATAAAGAATGAAAGGGTTTAAAGAAAAATTATTAACTGGAACATTAGCATTTACAATGGTATTAACTAGTGCAGCAGTTCAGTTTAATACAACAGAGGTTAAAGCAGACACTGCAGGAAGTGATTACAAACTCGTATGGAGTGATGAATTTAATGGGACAGCTCTTAATACAGACAACTGGACATATGATTTAGGAAATGGAGGATCAAATGTAGGTTGGGGAAATAATGAAAAAGAGTATTACACAAACAGAACAGATAATGTCTATGTATCTGATGGAACATTAAAGATTACAGCATTAGAACAGAAATTTAATAAATATAATTATACATCAGGAAGAATCAAGACAGCAGGAAAACAGACTTTTAAATATGGACGTATGGAAGCAAGAATAAAGCTTCCATCATTAAAAGGTGTGTGGCCGGCATTCTGGATGCTTGGAGTTGATCAGAAAGGATGGCCATGGTGTGGAGAAATTGATATATTAGAAGCTTGGAACACAGATAATTTCGCACAGGGAGCTTTTCATTGGAATACAGGTGGAGAAAGTAATGCATATAGTCCAAATTATATTTCAAGACAGTTAAATGCAAGATATACAGCATATAATTGGTACGATAAAACACAGTGGCATATTTATGCAGTTGAATGGAATGATAAGATAATAAAATATTTTGTAGATGATACATTATATTTTTCAGTTGATGTTACAAATGCAGATAAAAAGGATGAAGCAACTAAGTATTATTATTTCATTTTAAATGTGGCAGTAGGTGGAAATCTTCCAGGGACAACTCCTACATATAACACTTTACCTGCGACAATGGAGGTGGATTATGTAAGAGCTTATCAGAAAACAAGCGATCAGGGTGGAAATACAGCTACATGGACTGAACAAGGCGAGGTGCCTATACATACAGTTACATTTAAAGATGAAAATAAAGTAATGAGTACATTTACATGTTATGATGGTGAAACTCTTGAAATCCCAAGTGTATATGCCGGAGAAAATGGTTTTGAAGGCTGGTATACAAGTGATAATCAGAAAGCAATTAACACTATGAGAGTTAGAGGCAGTATTGAGTTGACTGCAAAATGGTCAGTACCACATAAGGTTGAACAGGATATTACAGATAATAATAGAGATAATAATGGAGATAATAATATAACTGTTACGCCTTCAGTAAAAAAAGCTGTTATAAAGTCAGCCGTAAAGAAAAAAGGCAAAGCTGTCATCAAAATTAAAAAGATAGCTAAAGTTTCGGGTTATCAGTTGAATGTGGCACGGAATGTTAAATTTAAAAAAGTGAAAACTATAAACACAAAGAAAACAACTGTAATTGTCAAAAAAATAAAGTCAAATAAGAAATATTATGTTAGAGTCAGAGCTTATAAAGTAGTGAATGGTACTAAAGTATATGGAAAATGGAGTAAAGTAAGAAAAGTAAAATAATCTTTTGATATGTTCTATAATAAAAAATATGCTAAGAGCAAAATAAAAACATAGAAGTACAATTTAAAAGTAGGAGAACATTATGAGAAAATTAATGAACAAAGTAATAGGTACAACTCTAGCAATAGCGATGGTTGTTACATGCATGCCGGTGGCAAATGTAAAAAATGTTCATGCAGCAGAAAAAAAGAATACAGCATATAAGCTTGTATGGAGTGATGAATTTAATGGAACATCACTTAATATGAATAACTGGAATTATAATATTGGAAATAGTGGAACAGACGGAAAAAATCCAGGCTGGGGAAACAATGAATTAGAATATTATACAGATAGTGAAAAGAATGTAAGTGTTTCAGACGGAACATTGAAAATAACAGCAATTGAAGAAAAAACAGTTGATCCAAAAAATTCTAAAGTTACATATTCTTATACATCAGGTAGAATAACAACAGCTGGAAAACAGGATTTTCAGTATGGCAGAATGGAAGCAAGAATAAAACTTCCATCATTAAAAGGTGTATGGCCGGCATTTTGGATGCTTGGAGTTAATCAGAAAGGATGGCCATGGTGTGGAGAAATTGATATTTTGGAAGCGTGGAATACAATTAGCTTTGCACAGGGAGCCTTTCATTGGAATGCAGGAGTTGGAGATGACAGTCCATATGATAACAAATATGTTTCCGGTCAGTTGAATGCTTCATATTCAAGATATAACTGGTATGACAAAACGCAGTGGCACATTTATGCAGTTGAATGGGACAATGAATATATACATTATTTTGTAGATGATGTTGAATTTTATAAAGTAAATATTTCAACAGCAGATAAAAAAGACGAAGGAATGAAATCATATTACTTCTTATTGAATATGGCAGTTGGAGGAAATCTTCCGGGAGTAGCACCTGATGCAGGAACACTTCCGGCAACAATGGAAGTAGATTATGTCAGAGCATATCAGAGAACAAGTGATAATGGAACCAATTCGGCAAAATGGACAGAACAGAATCAGGTTCCTACATATCAGATAACCATGAAAGATGGAAAGAAGACTGTGTCAAATGTTAATGCATATGACGGAGAAACACTTGATTTGCCTGTTTTAACAAAAAAAAGATATACATTTAACGGCTGGTACACAAGTGACGGAAAAGAAATAACAGAAAAGTACAGAGTAAGGCAGAATACAACTATAGTAGCTAAATGGACAAAGGTAACTGTAAAGCAGCCTAAATTAACAAAATTAGTTAATAAAAAGAAAGGCACTATTTATGCTAAATATAGTATAAAAGGAAAAAAAGCAGATAGTCCAAAGGGTTACCAGATAAAATATGGAACAAACAAAAAGTTGAAAAAAGGAAAAGTTACTTCAACAACTTCAAAAAATATTACTATTCCATTTTTGAAATCAGGTAAGACTTATTATGTTAAGGTAAGAGGCTATAAATTGGATTCAAAAAACAAAAAAGTATTTGGAAAATGGAGTAAAATAAAATCAATTACCGTAAAATAAGAAAAAACACAGGGTAAAATTAGTAAAACTAATGGTTTTAAATAAGAAATATGTTTGCAATACTCTGAAAATGGGGTATAATAAACACGGTTAGAAAAAATCTCTATAAATATAAAACATACGGAGGTACAATATGTTAGTTTCAGCAAAAGAAATGTTAGAAAAAGCAAAAGCAGGTCATTATGCTGTAGGACAGTTCAACATCAACAATCTTGAATGGACAAAGTCAATTCTTTTAACAGCAGAAGAATTAAAGAGCCCTGTTATTTTAGGTGTATCTGAAGGTGCAGGAAAGTACATGACAGGATTTAAGACAGTAGCTGCTATGGTTAAGGCTATGGATGAAGAATTAGGAATTACAGTTCCTGTAGCTCTTCACTTAGATCACGGAACATACGAAGGATGTTATAAATGTATTAAGGCAGGATTTACATCTATTATGTTTGATGGTTCACATTATCCAATTGAAGAGAACATTGCTAAGACAAAAGAATTAGTAGCAGTAGCTCATAATATGGATATGTCAATTGAAGCAGAAGTTGGTTCAATTGGTGGTGAAGAAGATGGAGTTATCGGAAGAGGCGAATGTGCTGACCCTGATGAATGTAAGGCAGTAGCTGATCTTGGTGTAGATATGCTTGCAGCAGGTATCGGTAACATTCATGGAAAATATCCTGAAAACTGGGAAGGACTTAGTTTTGAAACTCTTGATGCAATTCAGCAGAAGACAGGAATTATGCCATTAGTTCTTCATGGTGGTACAGGTATCCCAGCAGATATGATTAAGAAAGCAATTGATCTTGGTGTATCTAAGATTAACGTTAATACAGAATGTCAGTTATCATTTGCTGATGCAACAAGAAAGTACATCGAAGCAGGAAAGGACTTAGAAGGAAAAGGATTTGATCCTCGTAAGTTACTTGCTCCAGGTGCAGAAGCTATTAGAGCAACAGTAAAAGAAAAAATGGAATTATTCGGTTCAGTTGGAAAGGCTTTTGAATAGGCATATAACAGACCGGGCATCCTGAAATATATTTTTAGGAAGCACATAATATTAGTAACAATGGGCTCCTGCTTGAAGCGGGAGCCTTTAATAATATTTAGGATTTAAAAGAGTATTTTATTGTATGAATAGAAAAGAATTTGTAGATAATAAAATAGAAAATAATATCAAAATAAGAGATAATAAAATAGATGATGAATTAAGGATAGGATTTGATTCTGAAAAGAAAGAAAATACTGAAAATAAAGAAAATACTGAAAATAAGAAAAACAAAATATCAGGAATTGCATATAACATAGTGAGGGTAATAGCATTTACCGTTGCCGGTATAGCATTTGGATATGCATCATATGAATTGATGGATTCATATTTGGATTATACAGCAGCTCAGGAAAAATATAGTGCAGTTGATGAAATGTTTAATCAGAAACAGAGTACAGAACAGACGGCAGATACGTCAGATACAGCTCAGACAGCTAGTAGTGCAGAATACCAGGGAACAATAACCAAATGGGTATGGGACTATGATGCAATGTTAAAATATAATGATGAGTCAAAAGGATATATTAAACTTGATGGCACAAGAATTCAGTACCCTATAGTTCAGCATAGTGATAACGATTATTACTTGGTAAAAGGTTCAGATAAAGTGGCAAATGGTGGTGGAGCTATTTTTATGGATTCACGTTGTGGAGGACTTGATGCCAGAATGAGTGTTGTGTATGGACACAACATGATGGATGGTTCAATGTTTCACGACTTAATGAAATTTTCAAAAGAAGATTTTTGCAAGAAAAATCAGACATTTGATGTTTATGTGGGACATCGTCATTATATTTATTACGTATTTTCGTCATTTAGAACTAAGGCAGATAATGAAGATATATATAAGTTTGGCTTTAAAGATGATGATGAGTTTGCTAAATGGATTAAGAAGACTTATGACAAGAGTAATTTCAAGTATGACAGTAAAATGCCAGGTGTATCAGACAAGATTTTGATATGTTCTACTTGTGTGGATAACAATGGTAACAGAATGGTTGTATGTATGTACAGAGGGGAAGAAGTAGTGGATTAGTGTAAACTAACTTAATTTTATTAAGTAATACTTAAAAAAATAAGGGATTTTAGGGAATGGTATTGATTTTTATTAAGAAATAGTGTAACTTATATATCGACGAGGGAAACCTCACCGCTAAATGAGATTAAGAACAAGGGCGTTCTTCAAAGAATTATTTGGAGAAAAGCCTTTTTTTATTACAAGGCTAAAGACATATAGAGTGGACAGAGTAAATGCCTTTTTAAATTAGCGGAATGAAAAATAGTTAAGTATAGAAAGGAACAGACACTATGGGAGTTAATGTATCAGAAGTATTTGGACAGAATGTATTCGATGAATCAGTAATGAAGAATCGTTTACCTGAAGCAACTTACAATGAAATTAAGAAAATTATGCACGAAGGTGGAGATATCACAATGGATATCGCAAACATCGTTGCACAGGCTATGAAGGAATGGGCTGTTGAAAAAGGTGCTACACATTATACACATGTATTCCAGCCATATATCATTTCAGTAGGAGCTGAAAAACATGATTCCTTCGCATCATTACCAACAGATGGTAAGATTGATAATACATTTACAGGAAAAGATTTATTAATGGGAGAACCTGATGCATCATCATTCCCATCAGGTGGATTGAGACAGACATGTGGAGCAAGAGGTTATACAGCATGGGATGTTACATCACCTGCTTACATAAAAGATGATACACTTTGCATCCCAACAGCATTTTGCTCATACACAGGTGAATCACTTGATACAAAGACACCTTTACTTAAAGCAATGCATGCAGTAAGTAAATATGGTATAAGACTTTTAAGATTATTAGGAAATACAACATCAAGAAGAGTTCTTTCATATGTTGGTCCTGAACAGGAATATTTCTTAATTCCTGAAGATTTATATGAACAGAGACCTGACCTTAAATTCTCAGGACGTACACTTTTCGGTGCTATGCCTCCAAAAGGACAGGAAATGTCAGATCAGTATTTTGGTGATATTAGAGAAAAAGTTAAGAAATTTATGTCAGACGTTGATGAACAGTTATGGAAATTAGGAATCACAGCAAAGACACAGCATAATGAAGTTGCTCCTTGTCAGCATGAAATTGCACCTATTTTCTCAGTTTCAAATGTAGCATTAGATAATAACTACTTAGTAATGAACGTATTAAAGAAGACAGCTAAGAAGTATGGATTAGTTTGTTTATTACATGAAAAACCATTTGATGGAATTAATGGCTCAGGTAAACACAACAACTGGTCGCTTACAACAGATGACGGAATTAACTTATTCAAACCAGGTAAAGAACCTGAAAATAATAAAGTATTCCAGTTAGTACTTGCATGCCTTATGTCAGCAGTTGACAAACATGCAGTATTGCTTAGAACAGCCGCTTCTAACACAGGTAACGATCACAGATTAGGAGCAAATGAAGCACCACCTGCAATCATTTCTATTTATTTAGGAGATCAGGTTGGAGATGTAGTAGATCAGATTATTAAGACTGGAAAAGCTACTTCAAGCCTTCATTCAGGTGTAATTGATTTTGGTATTAACAAACTTCCTGTATTAGAAAAGGATCCTACAGATAGAAACAGAACATCACCATTTGCATTTACAGGTAACAGATTCGAATTCAGAATGGTTGCTTCATCAAACTCAATTGGTGATACAAATACAGTACTTAGTGCAATGATGGCAGAAGCATTTGCAGATGCAATTGATGCTCTTACAGGTGCTGAAGATTTAGATAAAGCTGTAGAAGAATATACACTAAAACTTATGAGAGAACATGAAAGAATTATCTTCAATGGAAACGGTTATTCAGCAGAATGGCCTGTAGAAGCTGAAAAGAGAGGACTTCCAAACTGCAAGTCTATCGTAGATGCAATTCCTTCATTAGTAGCTGATTCAACAGTTAAGATGTATGAAAGATTCAATATTATGTCTAAGGCAGAACTTGAAGCTCGTAAGGAAATCTTATTTGAACAGTATGCAGGAGTAAGAAATATCGAAGCTTTAACTATGATTGATATGGCAAGCAAGATGTTTATTCCATCAGTTGTATACTATACAAAAGAACTTGCTGATACAGCAATTGCAGTAAAAGAGGCAGGAGCAGATGCTTCAACTCAGATAGAATTATTAAATGCTGTAATAGCTAAGTTAAATGAAGCTAAAGCAGGATTAGAAGACTTAAAGAAGGCAACAGCTAAGGCTCAGAGCATTGATGACAATCAGGAAAAGGCAGAAAGCTACAAGTCAGAAGTAATGGCAGCAATGGCAGAACTTAGAAAACCTGTAGATGAACTTGAAATGATTGTAGACAAAGAAGTATGGCCGGTACCTTCATATGGAGATATTTTATTCTACTAAAATCAAAAACTAAACATGATAAATAGCGAAAGTGCACCGAAAGAATGAAAACTTCCGGTGCACTTTTGATTTGAGTGGCAAGCAGCGCGAGCGTAAATTTCAATAAATATATCAGGGCCTTTCAGCCTTATTTGAAGAAAACAGAAATTAATCCGTTTACAATAATTATTAAAGTTATCAAAGGTAAAATCCATTTACAATAAATACGTATTTTATTTGGAACTTTAAGTCCTGAGCCTAAATTAACCTCAGCAATGTAATTATCCCATCCCCATCCATATTTGCTTGTACAGAATAAAGTGTAAATCAGGGAACCAATTGGAAGAATTAAATTACTAATCATAAAATCTTCTAAATCTAAAACACTAGTTCCATCACCTAAAGGATGAAAACCTGATAGCAGGTTAAATCCTAAAATACAAGGAAGAGATGCTAATATAATAACAATAGTATTTACAATAGCTGTTTTCTTTCTGGACCATCCCCATAAATCCATGCATGAGGACATAATGTTTTCAAATACTGCAATTACAGTTGAAAAAGCGGCAAATGCCATAAATATAAAGAAGCAGCTTCCCCATATTCTTCCGCCGGGCATTTGAACAAATATATTAGGTAAAGTAACAAAAATAAGACTAGGTCCCTGATCTGGGTTAACTCCAAATGCAAAGCATGATGGAAAAATAATAAGTCCTGATACAATTGCTACAAAAGTGTCTAAAGCGACAATGTTTATTGATTCACCTAATAGGCTGCGGTCCTTGCCCAAATAACTTCCAAAAATTGCCATAGAACCCATTCCTATACTAAGTGTAAAGAATGCCTGATTCATAGCAGCAACAATTACATTTACCAATCCGATTTCTTTTATTCTATTAAAATCAGGAACAAGATAAAAATATAATCCTTTATCAGATCCATCAAGGAAAATACTGTTAATGGCTAAAACTACCATAATTATTAAAAGTGCAATCATCATTGTTTTTGATATTTTTTCAACACCATTTTGTAAGCCTAAAGAGCATACAAGGAAACCAAGGATAATAACAATTACAGTCCAGAAAATCATTTCTGATGGAACATTAAGCATATCAGAAAAATGAGCCTGCACATCTGCTGTAGTAGCGTTTGTAAAATCACCTTTTGCCATGTCGAAAAAGTATCGTAACATCCATCCGGCAACAGTAGTGTAAAACATCATTAAAATATAATTTCCAGCCATTCCAACATATCCATGAAGATGCCAATATTGCCCTTTCTTTTCCAATGCCTTAAATGAACGTGAAATGCTTTGCTGACTTGCACGCCCGACAGAAAATTCCATAGTAAGAATAGGTAAGCCTAAAATTACTAAAAACAAAATGTAAAATAGTACGAAACATCCGCCTCCATTATTACCTACAACGTAAGGAAAGCGCCACACATTGCCAATTCCAATGGCGCATCCAGCAGAAATAAGGATGAAGCCAAGTCTCGATTTAAATTTTTCTCTTTCCATTAAATACCTCGATTCTATAGTGGTTCTTGCATCATATTAAAGAAATTAAAAGAATTTGTCAATTTAACGTGTTAGTGCATTAAAATTATATAAAAATATTTAGTAAATTTTGAAGAAAATTATTGTAAAATAGGGGAGTGTAAAGCCTTTCTTAGTTGAAATGAACAAACAATTGTTGTAGAATTAAGTGGCGTGTAAATACTAAAAATGAATAAAAAAGAAAAGTACTAAATTTTGATATTCATAATCTTATATTAATAAGAAATACAGATAGCAAAATTAAATTTTCCATACTTAATTTCAGTATTAAATTTAATAATATATAGAATAGAAAGGAGGAGCATCATGTTAGACGAGTTAGATGAATTAGTGAAAAAAGTAATTGAACTAATTGAAGATAAGAAATATGTACTAGTAAAAAAAGAGTTTGCTGACATGAATGAGGCGGATATAGCTGAAGTATTAGAAGAACTTCAGGAAGAACTGCCAACACAGGAATTTATAAGGGTATTCCGATTGCTCCCCAAAGATATAGCGGCAGATGTATTTGCTCATCTTCCTGTAGAAATTGAGCAGTATATAATTAATTCCCTTACAGATAAAGAAACAACAAACATTATTGAAAACATGTTTGCTGATGATGCTGCCGATTTGATGGAAGAAATGCCGGCGAGTGTTGTAAGAAGAATTTTGGCATTGGCTTCGGATGAAACACGAAATGATATAAATCATTTGTTAAAATATCCGGAAGATTCTGCCGGTAGTATTATGACAGTCGAATTTGCTGACTTGAAGGAAAACATTACTGTAAAGCAGGCGTTAGAAAGAATTAGAAAAATAGGAATTGATAAGGAGACAATCAATACCTGTTACGTACTTGATTTGCAAAGGCATTTGGTAGGATCGGTAACACTTAGAACTTTGCTTCTTGGCAATCCTGATGCTATTGTAAGCGATATAATGGATGAAAATGTGATTACTGTAAGTACGTTAGATGATCAGGAAACTGTAGCCAGACAATTCCAAAAATATGACTTTATGGCAATGCCTGTAGTAGATAGTGAAAACAGACTTGTTGGTATTATTACAGTCGATGATATTTTGGAAATTATTGAAGAAGAGGCAACAGAAGATATGGAAAAGATGGCAGCTATTTTACCATCTGACAAGTCATATTTTAGAACGGGAATATTTGAAACATTTAAATCAAGAATTCCATGGCTTCTTATATTAATGATATCAGCTACAATTACAGGTACGATAATAGATAGCTTTGAAGCAAAACTTGCAGGAATTACAGGATTGGTTGCGTTTATACCTATGTTAATGGATACAGGTGGAAACTCAGGTGGACAGGCTTCAGTTACAATTATTCGTGCGATTTCACTTAATGAAGTGGAATTTAAAGACATTTTCAGGGTAATATGGAAAGAAATAAGAGTTGCAGTTTTGTGCGGCTTAACATTAGCGGTAGTTAATTTTATAAGAGTTTTAATTATGAATGCTTTAGGAACAGGAATTACTCACGAAGCTATAATGGTAAATATTACTGTGTGTATTACACTGTGTATTACGGTAATGTGTGCTAAGTTAGTTGGATGTATGCTTCCAATATTGGCAAATCAGTTGGGATTTGATCCGGCAGTAATGGCTAGTCCGTTTATTACAACAATCGTGGATGCTATTTCACTTGTATTATTCTTAAAGATTGCAACATTTATGTTAATGTGATAAAGTTTTGTATTGAAAAACCAAAGAGAGATACAAATACTTGTATCTCTCTCGGGTAAATTTATTCTAATAAAAAAAGGGAGGAGAATCGACTCCTTAGCCGATTCACGAATATGCCTGATGCATATTCAAAATTATGAAAAAATATGAAAAAACGAGTAACAAAATCAGTAACAACTGTTTTTGTTTACAATATATATACTAAAGTTAAATCGTGAAAAAATGATGTTTTCAATGTGAAAGTATATTTAATTTAGTATGAACAAAATATGAACGGAGGAAAGACAATGGCAGACAAGAATCCAATAGTAACAATTGAGATGGAGAATGGAGATATAATGAAAGCTGAATTATATCCTGAAGTTGCTCCTAATACAGTAAATAATTTTATCAGCCTTGTAAAAAAAGGCTTCTATGATGGAATAATTTTTCATAGAGTAATTGAAGGATTTATGATTCAGGGTGGAGATCCTGAAGGAACAGGAATGGGTGGCCCGGGATACAGTATTCAGGGTGAATTCAATTATAATGGTTTTGCAAATGACCTTAAGCATACACCGGGAGTGTTATCTATGGCTAGAGCAATGGATCCGGATAGTGCAGGATCACAGTTCTTTATTATGCATGAAGCCGCACCACATTTGGATGGACAGTATGCTGCATTTGGAAAAATCATCGAAGGAATGGATGTTGTTGATGCAATAGCAACAACAAAGACAGGTGCGATGGACAGACCTGTTAATGAACAGAAGATGAAAAAGGTCACAGTTGAGACATTTGGTGTTGAATACGACGAACCTGAAACATACTAATATTAATTTAGTGAATTATAAAAATGTAATGGTTATATACTAAAAATAGAATTGAATTTAGTTAAATATCATTTAATATATCAATTATATATGGAAAGTATTGAATTATAAAAGAGTTAATATTACAATTGGTTTGTCAGAAAGACCTTGGAGAGGGTCTTTAAAAACTACTACTGTATAGATAGAAGGAGAACTTATCATGGCACAGATTACAAAGAATATGATTATCGGCGATATTTTAAAAATTAATATGGGAGTAGTTCCTATTTTATTAAATGAAGGAATGCATTGTATAGGATGTCCTGCATCTCAGGGAGAATCATTAGAAGAAGCTTGCATGGTACATGGCATTGATGCTGATGCGCTTACAGTAAAGTTAAATGAATTTCTTGCAAATGTAGAAAATGAAGAAAATAAATAATATTGTATTAAAAATCTAATGAAGACAGCAATGTTATATATTTCTTATGAAACAATATATTAAAATTAAGATTGTTTTAAATTAACAAATAAAAAGCAATTGCACCAATGTATTAAACGTGGTGCAATTGCTTTTTATAATATATGTAATTGTTTAATTATAATGTAATAAAACCTGTAGCTTTGTCGATAACATAGTAAGCACGATTATCTTCAGGTTTGATATAAAGTTCAACAGATGTAACTGTTTTCTTTCCTGTTTTAGCTGTGTAATCAGCTTTAGCAGCTTCCTTTAATGCTTCAACATCAAATTCTTTTCCATAGAACTGAACTAATACTTTTTCAACTTTTTTAGCGGCAGCTTTTTTAGTTGTAGTCTTTTTAGCAGCTTCCTTCTTAGGTTCAGCTTTAACAGCTTCTTTTTTTACTGGAGTAACTTTAGCAGCTTCCTTCTTAGGTTCAGCTTTAACAGCTTCTTTCTTTACTTCAGTAACTTTAGCAGTTTCCTTCTTAGGTTCAGCTTTAACAGCTTCTTTCTTTACTTCAGTAGCTTTAGCAGCTTCCTTCTTAGGTTCAGCTTTAACAGTTTCTTTTTTTACTGGAGTAACTTTAACAGTTTCCTTTTTTGTGTCCTTAACTTCAGCTTTTGTATCAATTTTTTTTGCAGTTTCTTTTGCAACAGTTTTTGTAGCTTTTGATGTTGCCATAATGAAATCCTCCTTTTTGTAAGGTCGATTAATAAAAGCCCACCAATATTGTAAGTAAATCAACCTATATAAATAAAATTTTCTATAATATTCCGAAGATAATAATAACGCGGGCAAAAAAAAATTGCAATAAATGGAAAACAAATTTGGCAATACACACAAATAATAAGTCGTAATTTAAAAAAATGTATCAAATATACCAATAAAAAAAGTGCCTTAAAATAGTAAATAATTGTTAATTACAGTCTGATGTTTCATACAATTATGAATTAATAAACATATAAAATAGAGGAAAACCGGTATAAATAATGTTGATATTTAACCCTAGGACAAATGCCTATTAAGGCTATTCACTTTGAAAAATTGTTTTTCGTATTTGCAAAATCAGGTAATTAAATGTATTCAAAGTAACATAATATTTATTGTAAAAAGATATATATGTATGATAGAATAATATAGAAAAATGCAGAAAGGAGCGAAATATGGATTATGTTGTAGTATGGCTGGCTCTGTTTGTTATACTTGCAGTTTCAGAGTTAATAACAATGGGATTAACAAGTATATGGTTTGCTGTAGGAGCACTGGCCGCATGCTTAGTTTCGGCATTGGGGGCAAATTTGATTGTGCAGGCAATAGTTTTTGTTGTTGTGTCAATCTTAATATTATTATTTATTCGCCCATTTGCAGTAAATTATATTAACAAAGATCCTGAAAAAACAAATGTTGAGTCCATGGAAGGAAAGGTTGGAGAAGTGACGGCTGATATAAACAACGTACTTGCAACCGGAACTGTAAAGATTGATGGAATGGACTGGACAGCAAGAACTGATAATGGAGAAATCATAGAAGCCGGAGAATATGTAAAAGTATTAAGGGTTGAGGGTGTCAAAGTTATTGTCGAAAAAACGGAACTAAATAATTGAGCATGAAGTAAGATTGAGGAGGAGTAAAATGCCATTATTAATTGTAGTAGTAGTATTAGCGTTGATTTTAGTATCAACATGCGTAAAGATTGTACCACAGGCACATGCCTATGTTATTGAAAGACTTGGAGGATATAAATGCACATGGTCTGTAGGTCTTCATTTTAAAGTGCCATTTTTAGATATGGTAGCAAGAAAAGTTAACTTGAAGGAACAGGTTGTTGATTTCGCACCTCAGCCGGTTATTACAAAGGATAACGTAACAATGAGAATTGATACGGTTGTATTTTTCCAGATTACAGATCCTAAACTTTTCTGTTATGGTGTAGAAAGCCCTATTATGGCTATTGAAAATTTAACGGCAACAACTCTTAGAAATATAATTGGTGATTTGGAGTTAGATGAAACACTTACATCCAGAGAAATTATTAATGCTAAGATGAGACAGTCTTTAGATGAAGCAACAGATCCATGGGGAATTAAAGTTAACAGAGTGGAACTTAAGAACATCATTCCACCAACAGCAATTCAGGATGCGATGGAAAAGCAGATGAAGGCTGAACGTGAACGTAGAGAAGCAATCTTAATTGCAGAAGGTGAAAAGAAGTCAGCTATTCTTAGAGCAGAAGGAAAGAAAGAATCAGCAGTACTTGAAGCAGAGGCAGAAAAACAGGCAGCAATCTTAAAGGCTGACGCTGAAAAACAGAAAAGAATTCTTGAAGCAGAAGGTGAAGCAGAGGCAATTCTTAAAGTACAGAACGCAACTGCAGAAGGTATCAAATTAATAAAAGAAGCAGGAGCAGACCAGTCAGTACTTACATTAAAGAGCTTAGAAGCATTTGCTGCGGCAGCAGACGGTCAGGCAACAAAGATTATAATCCCATCTGACATTCAGGGACTCGCAGGCTCAGTAAAAGCAATAACAGAAGTAATAAAAGACTAATAATAAAAAAAGACAGGTTCTTAAGAAAGCTTGCTTTCAGAGAGAACCTGTCCCTTTTTTTGAGGATACTACGAATGCCACAAAAATTACCGCAAAATTGCCACATCAGTATAATTGAATAAGTGAATATGAAACTTTATAATAAACAAAGGCAGACGAATGATTAGAGGGGAAAAATGGATAAGATAATAAAAAAGACAATCATCGGAGTTATGTTATGCGTTGCCTGCATAACAATATGTGCATGCAATGGAAAAGAAAAAATAAAAGAGACAACTGCTGTAAATGATAATACATATATAGAAGAAACAACAAATCAGGAAGTAAGTACAAATAATGAAGTAAGTACAAATAATGAAGAAAGTACACAGGACGCTTTAGATGAAGCGATTAAGCAGTTAGAAGAATTAAATGATATTTTAAAGGATTAAAAGGAAGGGTAAAATGAAAAGAATAGCACAGACATTTTTTATAACAATGACAATAATTATGATTTATAGCATGAGTGCATTTGCGGCAGTAGATTATAATGTTATGACAAATGAAGAATTAGATGTAATTATAGAAGACAATAATTCTATTATTGATACTAAAAGTGTAAAACTTACAGAAATAAACAATAAATGCATAGAATTAATAAAAAAGAATACAAAACCAACAGAAGAATTTAAAATAAAAATAAATGAATATACTGAAAATTTGAAAATATATACTGAAAGAATACGTGCACAGAAGGAAGTGTGCCAGAAGAAAAGCTTAAAGATGGAAAATGCAAAATTAAATAATAAGAAGAAAAGTTATATAAAAAAACAACAGATAAAATATATAAAGAGTCAGAACAAGCTTTCATCTATTTTGAGAAAAGCTACAAAAGAATCAAATGAAATGAAAAAATATATTAGAAGCAGTCAAAAAGTAACAGAAAGCAAGGTTATTACTACAACAGACAGAAGATTAAATTGCTATAACCGAAAAATACAGATAGCATCGTTAGAATTAGAATCTGTAGTTTCAGAAAATTAAAGATAACCGTAAATAGGAGGAAACAAAATGAACAAAGTTCATTTTTTATAAATGTTTCCGACGAATAGCCGCTGACCGAAGGGCGGGGGCATTACATATTTTATAAGAGGGATAAAAATGAGCGAATTAATTTATATAGCTGATGATGAAAAGAATATACGTGAGTTAGTAAAATGTTTCTTAGAAAATCAGGGATATGAAGTTGAGACATTTTCTAATGGAGATGATTTATTTAAAAGATATAAAGAAAAAAATGCTGATATGATAATTTTAGATGTTATTATGCCGGGAACAGATGGTGTGGAAATATGCAGGCAGATAAGACAAATAGCAAATGTTCCAATAATCATTTTATCAGCAAAAGATAGCGAAGAGGATAGGATAAAAGGAATAAGTGTTGGCGGGGATGATTATCTGACAAAGCCGTTTTCACCAATAGAACTTGTGGCGAGAGTTCAGGCATTATTTAGAAGAATTTCGATGGATAAGGTAGAAAAAGTAGAAAAGGTTACATTTGGAAATATAAAAATTGATGTGACTAAGAAGCAGGCATATGTAGATGATGAGGAAATTGCTCTTACACCACTGGAATTCGACTTCCTTAAATATCTTATACAAAAGAATAATCAGGCAATTTCTAGAGAAGAATTGCTTAAAGAAGTGTGGAAAATCGCATATGATATTGATACAAGAGCTACAGATGATACAGTAAAGAGGCTTAGAAGAAAAATAGCAGACAGCAATGTAGAAATAAAAACAGTATGGGGATATGGATTTAAAATGGCATTAAAAAAGTAGGTGTAAAATGAGAACGATATATAAACAATTATTGTCATCAATGCTTGCAATTTCAGTTGCAGTACCTATTATAATCTTAGTTATTTTTAATGTTGTAATGACTAATAATATACAGACCACGGCTAAAAAGGAATTATCAAGCACAATGACAACGATGGAAAAACTTGTGCAAACATCGTATGAAGAAGGGGACTCATCAGAACTCCTTACTAATTTAGTTGCAGCTCTTACTTCCACAAAATTATCAGGAAACACTAATTTTTATATTTTGAGAAATGAAAATATAAGTTTTAAGAGTGATAGTGGGTTTGAAATAAATGATGGTCAGATAATAAAAATTTCAAAATCAAAAAAAGATATCCACAGAGAAAAAATTAATAATTATCAGTGCTACATTTCAGTTGTATCTTTAGACAATTACGAGGGTGTTAAAAATGCATCAATGGTATTTGTAACGAATACGAGGAATGGGACAGACAATCTTGTAAATTCTAATGTAATATTAATGATTATTATACTTATTTGCATGATAGTAAGTGTTGTATTTTCCGTAAAATTGTCAAAAAGTATTAGCAATCAGATTATGAAAGCCTGTGCTTACGCAAATGAAGTAGGAAATGGAATATTTACAAATAAAATTGAAGGACAGTCAAATAAAGAAATAGAAGATTTGTATAAGAGCCTTAATCATATGGCTGCAAAATTAAAAGCAAATGACGAAAATCAAAAGAGTTTTTATCAGAATATTTCTCACGAGTTTAGAAATCCACTTATGTCAATACAAGGTTATGCAGAAGGTATTGAAAGTGGAATATTAAGCGATAATGTAGGGGCGGCATCAGTCATCAGACAGGAAAGTATAAAACTAAATAAGATGGTGGCTGAACTTCTTACATTATCCAAATTTGATAGTAAGATGTATAATGTTTCCATTGAGAAATTTAATGCAAGAGAGATTATGTTAGATGCTTTGCAGAGAATAAAAGGAATTGCATTAAAAGAAGAAATCGATATTGATATGGAAATAGATAAACAGATGAGCATAAATATTGACGAAGATTTGTTCCATAATGTTATTTTAAACATTACATCAAATTGTATTAGATATGCAAAAAAACAGGTTTTTATCAGAGGATATGTAATGGAAGGTAAAAACGTAATTGAAATATACGATGATGGAGATGGAACAATTGAAAAGAACATTCCTCATTTGTTTGAAAGATTCTATAAAGGAGAAAAAGGAAACTTCGGATTAGGTCTTGCAATAGCAAAAGAAGCAATGGAAAACATGAATGGAAATATAACTGCAATACCAAATGGAGAAAGCAAAATTCCGGGAAAATATAAAATTAAATTTTTGCTATGTTTTAGCTAATATTTGTCAAATTAATTTGGTTAAGGCAATTTGAATATTAAAAAATGTCAAAATTGGAAAAGAGTTGTATTAATAATTAACAGATATTTACTCTACTTTATTAACATTAGTAAGTTTTTCTTGACAAATTCTGTATTTTGCGTAAAGTTAAAAAAGACGAAATGACAAAGAACGGAGAAAAAACAGAATGTTTAATGAAAAAATGGTTTTGTGTGCGTCTAATGCATATGAAAAAAAGTATTATTTAAACGATCAATTTTCTAATCTTCCGGAGCGTGTAAAACAGGAATTGCAGATTATGTGTGTGCTATTTACAGAAGAAGTAGGTGGAATTCTTATTTTGCAATATGAAGAAGATGGAACATTACAGATTGTCACAGAGGCAGATGAGGGAGACCTTTTATATGATGATATAGGATGCGGATTAAAGGTTAAGCAGATGCAGCTTGATAAGAGAGAACTTTTAGAATCACTGGAAATGTACTATAAAGTATTTGTTTTAGGAGAGGAATAAATGTTAATTACAGTTGACGCCGGTAATACTAATATTACACTTGGTGTATTTAAAGAAAAAAAAGTTTATGCTACATTTAGAATGACAACTCAGATGGCAAGAACATCAGATGAATATGGAGTATTAATTGCAGAAATGCTTGGACGAAAAGGTATTTCACCTAAAGATATTGAAGCAGTAATAATATCATCGGTTGTACCTAAGATTATGTACTCATTAACAAATGGAATTTACAAATATATTGGATTACATCCTATTGTTATTGAGGCAGGCACAAAGACGGGAATAAAGATTCAGCGTGCAAATCCTAGGGAAGTTGGAACAGATAGAATCGTAGATGCAGTAGGTGCATATGAATTGTATGGTGGACCATGTATTGTAATTGATTTTGGAACAGCTACAACATATGATTTAATTACAAAAGATGGAACATTTGCAGCAGGAGTTACATCTCCGGGTATCAGAATTTGCGCAAAGGCATTATGGAATGATACTGCAAAGCTTCCTGAAATTGAAATTAAAAAGCCTGAATCAATACTTGGAAAAGATACAATTACGAGTATGCAGGCGGGTATAGTTTATGGCTATATCGGACAGACAGAGTACATCATAGATAATATGAAAAAGGAAAGCGGACTTCTCAACGCAAAAGTTATTGCAACAGGTGGTCTTGGAAGAATTATTTATGAAAATACGGATAGAATAGATATTTATGATAAGGAACTCACTCTTCAGGGAATGAGACTTATTTACGAAAAAAATAAAAAGTAAAGGTGCTTAATGAAGATAGGAAATATTGAAATTGAAAATTGTTTGGCACTTGGACCAATGGCAGGAGTAACAGACCTGCCATTTCGCTTGTTGTGTAAAGAGATGGGGTGCAACATGCTTTACACGGAAATGGTTAGTGCAAAGGCAATTCTATATAAAAACAAGAATACCAAAGAATTATTGAATATAGATAAAAATGAACATCCTGTAGGAGTTCAGTTATTTGGCTCTGACCCTGATATAATGGCACAGATTGCAGCACAGGTTGAAGAAGGAGAGTGCGATTTTATCGACATAAATATGGGATGCCCGGTTCCTAAAATTGTAAATAACGGCGAAGGTTCAGCATTGTTAAAACAGCCAAAATTAGTAGAAGAAATTCTTACAAAAATGGTTAAGGCCGTAAATAAACCTGTCACTGTAAAGATACGAAAAGGCTTTGAAAATGGAACGGTTTATGCTGTTGAAATTGCAAAAATTGCAGAAAGCTGTGGTGTATCGGCTATAGCAGTTCATGGAAGAACGAGAGAACAATACTATAGTGGCAAGGCAGATTGGGATGTAATAAAAGATGTAAAAAAAGCAGTAAAGATTCCTGTAATTGGAAATGGAGATATTTTTTCAGCTGAGGATGCAAAGGCAATGAAAGAATATACCGGATGTGACGGATTAATGGTTGCAAGAGGTGCAAGAGGAAATCCATGGATATTTAGAGAAATTAAAGAATATCTTGAAAATGGGAATGTTATAGACAAACCGAAAATAAATGATATAAGAGAAATGATTATAAGACATGCTAAAATGCTTGTTGATTATAAAGGTGAGTATACAGGTATTAGAGAAATGCGAAAACATATCGCATGGTATACGGCAGGTTTGCCACATTCAGCAGAACTTAGACGTATGTGTAACCAGATTGAAACTATGGAAAATTTAATAGAGACGGTTAACGCGAAACTGCAATAAACATTGACATTAATGCCGTGTTAGGCTATTATTAATTGTAAAACTTTAAATATAAAAATTTGATCGGAGGATTAAAAAATGGCAGAAACAAAGAAGAACGTACTTACAAAAGCCGGACTTGATAGATTGGAAAAAGAATTAGAAGATTTAAAGGTAAATAGACGTAGAGAAGTCGCTCAGAAAATTAAGGAAGCAAGAGAACAGGGCGATTTATCAGAAAACGCTGAATATGATGCTGCAAAAGATGAGCAGAGAGATATTGAAGCAAGAATAGATGAAATCGAAAAAATTCTTAAAAATGTTGAAGTAGTTGCTGATGAGGACGTTGATATTAATAAAATCAGTGTTGGATGTCATGTAAAAATCTTCGATTATGAATTTGATGAAGAATTAGAATTTAGCATTGTAGGTTCTACAGAAGCAAACAGTCTTCAGCAGAAGCTTTCAAATGAATCTCCATTAGGAATGGCATTACTTGGTCATGAAGTAGGTGATGATGTACTTGTTGAATTAGCAGATGGAGAAGCTAAATATAAAGTATTAGAGATTAAGAAGGTACTTTAATTTTAATAAAAATTCACAAAAAGATATAGATATAAAGGAGTAACAATGGGACAGCAGAATAACCAGAATCAGCAGCAGGATATTAATCAGCTTTTAAAGGTAAGACGTGAAAAATTAGCTGATTTGCAGGAAAAGGGAAAGGATCCTTTTCAGATTACTAAATATGAAGTGACACATCACAGTCAGGAAATTAAAGATAATTTTGATAAATTAGAATGCGTACATGATGAAGAAGGAAAATTAATTAGAGATGACTCTAAATTAATTTCAATTGCCGGACGTATTATGTTAAAACGTGTAATGGGTAAGGCTTCATTCTGTAACGTTCAGGATAGAGATGGTAACATTCAGGTTTATGTTGCAAGAAATGATATAAGCAAAGAAGAACCATGGGAAGAATATAAGGATTTCAAGAAAATGGATATCGGTGATATCGTTGGAGTTAAAGGTTATCCATTTAAGACTAAGACAGGTGAAATGAGTATTCATGCAACAGAAGTTACTCTTCTTACAAAGAGTCTTCAGATTCTTCCTGAAAAGCATCATGGTCTTACAAATACAGATATGAGATACCGTCAGAGATATCTTGATTTAATTATGAATCAGGAATCAAAGGAAACTTTCATTAAGCGTTCAAAGATTATTAAGGAAATCAGAAACTTCCTTGATGCAAAAGACTTTATGGAAGTCGAGACACCTATGCTTGTACACAACGCAGGTGGTGCAGCAGCAAGACCATTTGAAACACATTACAATTCATTAGATGAAGATGTTAAACTTCGTATTTCTCTTGAATTATACCTTAAGAGACTTATCGTTGGTGGTTTAGAAAGAGTATACGAAATCGGTAGAGTATTTCGTAACGAAGGTGTAGATACAAGACATAATCCTGAATTTACACTTATGGAATTATATCAGGCATATACAGATTACTATGGTATGATGGACCTTACAGAAGAAATGTTCAGATACCTTGCAGAAAAAGTTGTTGGAAGTACAAAGTTTACTTACAACGGAATTGAAATCGATTTTGGTAAGCCATTTGAAAGAATCACAATGGTTGATTGTATTAAGAAATACACAGGCATTGATTTTGATACAGTTGCTACAGATGAAGAAGCTAAGGCTTTAGCAAAAGAACACAATATTGAATTTGAAGAAAGACATGGAAAGGGTGAAATCATTAACCTCTTCTTTGAAGAATTCTGTGAAAAGAACCTTATCCAGCCTACATTTGTTATGGATCATCCAATTGCAATTTCTCCACTTACTAAGAAAAAACCGGAAGATCCTACTAAGGTAGAACGTTTTGAGTTATTCATTAATACATGGGAAATGTGCAACGCATACTCAGAACTTAATGATCCGATTGATCAGAGAGAAAGATTTAAACTTCAGGATGCAGCTGCTGACGCAGGTGATGAAGAAGCTAACCATACAGATGAAGACTTCTTGTATGCACTTGAAGTAGGTATGCCTCCAACAGGTGGTATAGGTTATGGAATAGACAGACTTTGTATGTTATTAACTGATTCACAGGCTATTAGAGATGTATTGTTATTCCCGACAATGAAGAGCTTGGATAAATAAACCTAGTGTTTATGCGGGATTGAGGCATTTGAGTACGTCAAAGGACGCATTAAAAGACGTATTTTGGCATAGTC
>OKSC01000134.1_pt1 | contig 88239 bp, 80 predicted proteins | sample 1601161 | NCBI WGS metagenome assembly OKSC01 (sample SAMEA3541552, study PRJEB24748) | human gut metagenome | biome: human gut; feature: human-associated habitat; material: faeces | place: China | collected 2012 | reverse complement strand
ATGTGTTAGGCACGCCGCCAGCGTTCGTCCTGAGCCAGGATCAAACTCTTGAGTTTAAATCCTGATGTCACTTCCGTGACCTCATTTACTATCTTGAATTCTGGCCTTGATGATCTCTCATCTTCGACCCTGCGATATCGCTATCGCTCGGTCGCTTCTTCAAAAAAATCGCGTTTTCTTCGTCTCTTGCACTATATAGTTTTCAAGGTGCGCTTGCCGCCGTGGCTTTTCGTCTCACGCGACAGCTTGTATATCTTAGCAAACCTTTTCCCCTTTGTCAACGCTTTTTATAAAAAAAGTTTAAAGAATTTTTTAAAGCCCGATAAAGCACAGGCTTTATCGGGCTTTTATGGATATAAGAAGTTCGTAACAGGCTATACTGTTTTACTTCAGCAGCTCGGATATCATTCCGTCCGCCGCCGCCATCAGCCGGCTAAGCTCCGCCTTGAGTTCGGCCTCGCTGCTGCCTTTGGCGCCAATGTACAGCTTCAGCTTGGGCTCTGTGCCGGAGGGGCGCACGCACAGCCAGCCGTCCCCTTCGGTGAAATAGCGCAGTACATTGGACTTTGGCAACAGGCACTTCTCCTCCCGGCCATCGGGATATGTTATAGTTCCGGTCTGTATGTCCTCGGACTTCACTACCCTTACCCCGCCGAACTGGGCTATTTTATCCGCCCTGAGCGCCCGCATCGCGCCCGCGATCTTTTCAAGGCCCTCCTTGCCCTTGAGTGTATATGACTTCACCGCCTCGCCGTAGAAGCCGTATTTTTCATATATCTCCTGAAGCACATCGTAAAGGCTCTCGCACTGAAAATCGTACACCGTCGCAGCCTCTGCAAGCAGCATGGCCGCGCATATTGCGTCCTTATCCCGCGAGAAGCAGCCGGAGAGGAAGCCGTAGCTCTCCTCAAAGCCGAAAAGGAAGGTATGCTCCTTTGTTTCGAGGCTCTCTGCTATCTGCTCCGATATGAACCGGAAGCCCGTGAGCACCTCCCGAAGCTCAACGCCGTAATAAGCGCATATGGCGTCCGCCATGCGGGTGCTGACAATCGACCGCACCACGAGGCCGTTTCCGGGCAGAGTCCCCTGTTCATTGCGGGTAGAAAGTATATAATGTATCAGTATGCTGCCTATCTGGTTGCCTGTAAGCACCTGGAACCTGCCGTCCCGCCGGCGCACCGCCGCACCTAAGCGGTCGGAATCCGGGTCGGTGGCGAGTATGAGGTCCGCCCCCGTCTTATTAGCCAGGTCAAAGGCCAGCGTGAAGGCGTTGGGATCCTCGGGATTGGGGGCCTTCACCGTCGGGAAGCTGCCGTCCGGCTCCTCCTGCTCCTTTACCACCGATATATTTTTAATGCCGATGCGCCTGAGTATCTCCCGCACCGGCACGTTGCCGGAGCCGTGGAGGGGTGTGTAGACTATCCTCGTATCGGCGCCGTTCCGCTCCGTCAGCTCCGGGTCGAGGCACAGCGACATGGTATCCGTATAGTAGGCCTCGTCCACCTCTTCCCCTATCATATTGAGAAGGCCGCTTTCCAGCGCCGCCCCTTCCTCCATGGGCTTTACCTTAAAGTAATCCGCCTTGCGGATATATCCCAATATCTCCGAGGCCTGCTCCGGCCCGGCCTGTCCGCCGTGCTGCCAGTATACCTTATAGCCGTTGTACTCCGGCGGGTTGTGGCTGGCGGTTATTACTACGCCCGCCATGCAGTTAAGGTGCAGCACGGTAAAGGAAAGCTGGGGTACAGAGTGCAGCGTGCTGTAGAGATATGCCTTTATGCCGTTTTGGGCGAGCACCAGCGCCGTCTCTTTTGCAAATACGTCGGACATGTGCCTTGAATCATAGGCTATGGCCACGCCCCTTTCCGGCCCGCCGGGGAAGGTCTTCAGGTAATCCGCAAGGCCCTGTGTGGCGCGCCTTACGACGTAAATGTTCATGCGGTTGGTGCCCGCGCCTATTATCCCCCGAAGGCCCGCCGTGCCGAATTCCAGCTCCGTGTAAAACCTTTCCTCCTGCTCCCTGGGGTCGTCCGCTATGGCCTCAAGCTCGGCGCGGAGCTTCGGGTCGAGGCTCTTTTCTTCGAGCCAGAGCTTATAATTCTCTCTGTAATCCATAAAACCTATTCCTTTCCTTCCGCCGCCCGGGCGGTAGATTCTTCTGCCTTTACGTTCAGGCCGGATTCGCGGAACATGCTGAAGGCGTTGTCTCCGCCCACTATCACATGGTCGCTGAAGCCTATGCCTATGGCGGAGACGGCGTTTATTATCTTTGCCGTAGTCTCGCAGTCGTCCACCGAAGGGCGCAGATCCCCCGAAGGGTGGTTGTGGCATATTATGATGTTCTGTGCTCCGTACCTTACGGCACATTCCACCACGGCCCTCGGATATACCGTCACTTCGCCCGGAGTGCCTGTGCCGAGAAGCTGAGTATGCAGTATCCTGTAGTTTTTATCGAGACACACCATGTACATGCTTTCGTTGGTATCGTTGAACGGCAGGCTTTTGCAGTAGCGCATGGCGGCATCCGGCGTGTTGAGCCTTTTCTTTTGGGCCGCCATGCCCTTGGCCTTTGCCCGCCTGCCCATAGCCCCTACCAGCGACAGCAGCACGGCGGCGCTTTCGCCTATGCCCTCCACGGCCATAAGCTCTTTCGGGCCGGCGTTGAGCACCTCCCAAAGCGATCCGAAGGCGCTCTTATCCAGCAGCCTGTGGGCGATTGGGTTGGTATCCCGCCGGGGAATGGCGTACGTAAGCAAAAGCTCCAGCAGCTGATGCTCGTGCATGCCGTCCGGGCCGTTTTCTATGTAACTTTGCCTCAGCCTTTCCCGGTGGCCTTTGTGCAGGTTTTCCATTGCCGTGCTCCTTCTCTTTTCTCCCCTATTATTATAGAATAAAGCGCGGCTTTTGCCTAACTGTTTTTCAGTTTTTCGTTCAAATAAAAATATATTATTCTGGGGCTTGAATAAGCTGTCGAAACAGGTCATAATACCTTTAAGCAAAATCTCAAAAAAGCTTATTTCGATAATATGCGACCGTAATAATACGGCCGTAATTATATATTTTTATATTTTTTATGCGGAGGATAGGTAAAAGGGATGGATCTTCTCAAGGAACGAATACGCAGGGAAGGCAAGGTGCTGCCCGGGAACATCATCAAGGTGGACGGCTTTTTGAACCACCGGGTGGATACAAAGCTCATGGCCGCCATGGCGGAGGAATTTGAAAAGCATTTCGACGTATCAAGGGCCACTGTGGTGTTGACGGCCGAGGCGAGCGGCATTGCCCTTGCCACCATGTGCGCATACCGCTACGGGCTGCCCCTTATTTACGCAAAAAAGGCCAAGAGCGACAACATCGAGGGCGGCATAATAAAAAGCGACATTTACTCCTATACATACAAAAAAAAGGTCACTCTTATGGTTTCCGCCGAGTGGCTCAAGCCCACGGACAAAGTGCTGATAATCGATGATTTTCTCGCCAACGGCGAAGCCCTCCGCGGCCTGTGCGAAATAGTCAGCAGCGCCGGCGCGGAGCTGGTAGGCATGGGCGTAGCAGTCGAAAAGGGCTTCCAGCCCGGCGGCAAAAAGCTGCGCGACGCGGGCATACCCCTTTATTCCCTCGCCATAATCGAAAAGGCCGACGGAAACGGCATAGTATTCAGGGACGGGCAGGAAGAAAAGTAAATAACAGTACAAAATGAACGGCTGCGCCGTTCATTTTATTATTGCCGTAACTTCTTCGACCTTTACCACGGCCTCCTGCCGCAGTAGAAATGCTTCTTCCAGTATGTGGTCTTGTACTCCCGGCGCACCACCTTGCCGTTGGAGCTGGAGGCGTCTATCATCATGCTGGAAGATATCACTATGCCTATGTGGCCTATCTTGGAGTAATTGTCGCTGTAGAAGCAGATAAGGTCGCCCTTTTTGAGCTTGTTTATATCGCTTATCTTCTCCCAGTCGTCAACCTGCGAATAGCCTGCGGCGGTAAGCCTTCGTCTGTTGCTTCCCGCCTGCTTCAGGCAGTAGTATACCAGTCCGCTGCAATCGAAGCTCTTGGGGCCGGTGTTGCCCAGTATGTACTTGCACCCCAGCTTGCTCCTTGCCACCTCTATCATCTTGCTTATGTTGGCCTTGGTCTTCTTCTGCGCCGCCTTTTTGGGGCTTTCCTTGGCCTTGGGAGAATAAAGCATATCATAGGTCTTTTCCCCCGCCAGGCCGTCCGCGCTGAGCCCGTTCCTGCTCTGGAAGTCCTTCATGGCGGCCTTTGTCTCGTCGCCATAGTAGCCGGTGGTCTTTCTCATGTAGCCCATATCCACCAGCTGCTTCTGCATTTGGGATACGTCCTCGCCCTCCATGCCTTCCTTTACGCAATACTTGGGCGCGCTGTCGCTCATGAGTATCGACAGCGTCTGTTCTCCCGCCCAGCCGTCCATATCCAGCTTTATACCAAGGGCCTCGGTGAAGCTCACCTGCCGCTGGAACAGCTCCACGCCGTGCTCCGTGGCGGGGCCGAAAAAGTCCGTCGGCGTATCCGAATCCATATAGCCCAGCTCCATCAGCCGCTCCTGAAGCGGTATCACCCGCTCGCTGGTTATGCCTCTGTGCAGTATGGGCTCGGGCGTGGGCGACGGCTCAGGCGTGGGAGATGGGGTTGGGGTAGGCTCCACGTGCAGTATGCTGGTTATGCCGCTTTCGGCCTCCTCTACGGCATAGGCCATCCTTGCCTTATCCTCGCTTGAGCAGCCTCGTATGGCAAACGTCGTTCCTATGGTAGCGCCCGCAAGAAGGAGCGCCGTACCGCTCATGATCATCACCTTTGCCCTCGGCGCGGCCGCAAGCAGCCTGTCCCACAGGGTCGGCCCCTTGGGTTTTTTATTGGGCGTTATCAGCTTTCTGGCGTTGCCTTTGCCATTCATTATTTTTGTTTTGCCGTGCTTTGCGCGCCTGAGCTTTTTCTGTATCCGCCGTATTATATCTGACATGACCTCTCCTCGATAGTTTATAGTTTATAGTTGTACTTGCTGATTAAGCACCACATCAAAATAGGCGTCAACTATTTTATTGATTGAATCCTCTCCCAAGTCACTCCCGATAGTATACGCTATTTCAAGTATCCGTAAAGCGTTTTTTTCATAGTCCATTGACTGATCGTTAATCTTATTTTTTAGTATTCTCTCACACATTTTTATTTTCTCATCTGTGATTACGTTCATGAAATTCTCCTTACTATTTATCTAATAATACAATGCTTCAATATCAATCAAACCCAATGATTTTTATTTTAAATGCTTCGCCCCGTATTTTCAACGGAAAGGCTTGCCTTGTCTGTATTTGTTTACAAAAATGATGATATTTATACTTAATTTTGGTTATGCTTATTCAGTTTGTCAAAAGCAGCGCTTATATGTATCTAACCAAACCGTATTTCACACCGCCGATGGGTTATGATATTATGATGGTGCTTTTTGCGCGAAAAATAATTTTTTCAGGAGGATATATATATGGCAACCATTTCCCGCGGCATCAAGGCCCCCATTATTCGGGAGGGCGATGATATCGTATCCATAGTGTGCGACTGCGTGCTGAGCGCCGCAAGTGAGCAGGGCTTTACCCTGAAGGACCGCGACGTGGTGGCTGTGACCGAGGCGGTGGTCGCCCGCGCCGCAGGCAACTATGCCACAGTCGACGCCATCGCCGAGGACGTCCGCCGCAAGCTTGGCGGCAATACCATAGGCCTGGTATTCCCCATACTCAGCCGCAACAGGTTCGCCATTTGCCTCCGGGGCATCGCCCGCGGGGCCAGGAAGGTAGTAGTGCAGCTGGGCTACCCCTCAGACGAGGTGGGCAACCATCTTGTGGATATCGACGCGCTGGACGACAGCGGAATAGACCCTTATAAGGACGTGCTGACCGTTGCGGAGTTCCGCAGGCACTTCGGCACTCCTCTCCATCCCTTCACCGGCGTGGATTATATCAGCTATTACACTCAGCTTATCGAGGAAGAAGGCGCCGAGGCGGAAATAATACTTGCCAACCGTCCCGAGGCCATACTCTCCTATTCCGATAAGGTGCTCTGCTGCGATACCCACACCCGCTTCCGTACCCAGCGCCGCATATTGGCGGCAGGCGCAGATGTGTGCCTCACCCTCTGCGATATACTCAACGCCCCGGTAAACGGCAGCGGCTATAACGAAAAATATGGCCTTCTCGGTTCCAACAAAGCCACTGAGGGCGTAGTAAAGCTCTTCCCCAACAACGCCCAGGAGGTGGCCGAGGCTATCAGCGCGCGCCTCTGCGCCGCAACCGGCAAAAGGATCGAAGCTATGGTATACGGAGACGGCGCCTTCAAGGATCCCGTCGGCAAGATATGGGAGCTGGCCGATCCCGTGGTGTCCCCCGGCTTCACCGATGGTCTCAACGGCCTGCCCAACGAGCTGAAGCTCAAGTACCTTGCTGATAACGACTTTGCGGCTCTCAAGGGCGAGGAGCTCCGCTCTGCAATAGAAAACGCCATACGCAAAAAGGACGCCGACCTGAAGGGCAGCATGGCCACCCAGGGTACCACCCCACGCAGGCTTACCGACCTCCTGGGCTCCCTGTGCGACCTGACCTCCGGCTCCGGCGACAAGGGCACCCCAATAGTGCTGGTACAGGGCTACTTTGAGAACTACGCGGACTGATCGCAAAAATAAAAAGGAGCGGCATCCGCCGCTCCTTTTATTTTACTCATACCTCAGCGCGTTTATGGGATCCATCTTTGCCGCCTTGTTGGCGGGATAGTAGCCAAAGAATACTCCTATGGTCATAGAGAAGCCCAGGGCGATAAGTATGCTCTCTATGCTGGCCTTGGCGGGGAAACCCAAGGCGTTGCTGGCGATGCTGCCCGCAGCTATGCCCAAGGCCACGCCTATTGCGCCGCCTATGAGGCATATTATCACCGCCTCGATTATGAATTGCAGCCGTATGCTGGTGTTGGTGGCGCCCAGGGCCTTGCAGGTGCCTATCTCACGGGTGCGCTCGGTTATGGATACCAGCATTATGTTCATAACACCTATGCCGCCTACCAGCAGTGATATGCCCGCTATTACGGATATGGCGGTCTGTATGGTGCCCAGCACCGAAGCAAACTGGGATACCATGCTCTCCATGCTGAAGGCGCTCACCTTGAAATCCCGGTTAGTGCGGTAATAGGCGTTGAGATAACGCTCCACCCGGCTTGCGAATGTGGTGGAATCCACCCCTGGGGCGGATATCACGGTAGCCATGGTGTAGCCGGCGGTGGAATGGGTGGCGGCCTGAGCTGTGCCTATGGGGATATACACGTTGGTGTTTATGTCCTTTTCCGATCCGAAATTCATCATATATACATTCTGCTCGTACTGGTATACGCCTACGATGGTATACTCGTAAAAGCTGTCCCCTACGGTGACTTCCAGCGTTTCCCCTATGGCATTCTCGTTCTTGCCGCCGAAAAGGTTGTTAACCAGCTTATCCGAAACTACGGCTATCCTGCGATCCCCCCCGAGCTCATCGGCGGTGAGCATGCGCCCGGACAGCACGGCGGGGGCATTGGAGAGAAAGTAATCACCGTTTATCCCCATCACGGTAACGTTAGCGTAAAGCTTTCCCTTTTCCGCCTTGCCGGTTCCTACAGTTTCGCTCAGGGCTATTCCCAGCATTTCGCTGTCGTAGTTTTCCCTGAGGGAACTGAGCATGTCGTCGGTAATGCAGTCCTTTTCCGTGGGGACCTTCTGGTTTTCCGCGGCCATGAACATCATGCCCTGCGCCGCGTCCCCGTCTTCATCCTCGTCTGCCTTTTGCTGTATCATGACGGTGACGTTGCTCGCGCCAATGGACTGCATCGAATCGGTGAATTTATTGGTCACGGACTGGCCCAGCGTCATTATGGTAATGACGGCACATATGCCTATGATTATGCCCAGCATGGTAAGGAAGGTGCGCATTTTATTGCTGCGAAGGCCGTTGAGCGCCAGCATTATGTTTTCAATTATCAGCAAGCGTACCCCTCCTTTCGCCTGTTATCTCGCCGTCCATCAGGGTGAATATGCGTCTTGTTTCCTCTGCAAGGCTGTCGGAATGGGTGATAAGCACTATCGTCATGCCCTGCTCGCGGTTGAGCTGATGGAATATGTCCATTATCAGCCTTCCCGTCCTGCTGTCCAGGGCGCCTGTGGGCTCGTCGGCCAAAAGTATGGCCGGATGGTTGGCCATGGCGCGGGCTATGGCTACCCTCTGCTTCTGCCCGCCGGAAAGCTCGTCAGGATTGTGCTTCATGCGGTCCTCCATGCCTACCAGCTTCAAAAGCTCCTTTGCCCGCTCTGTGCGCTCGGCTCCCGGAACCTTTGCGTAAAGCATTGGCCGCTCCACGTTCTTGAGTGCGCTGATGCGGGGGATAAGGTTATAGGTCTGGAACACGAAGCCTATCTTTTTGTTGCGTATATGTGAAAGCTCATTGTCGTCCGCCTGGTTTATATCCACGCCGTCCAGCAGATAGCTTCCCTCGCTTGCCCTGTCCAGCACGCCTATTATGTTCATGAGGGTGGACTTGCCGGAGCCTGACGCTCCTACTATGGATACGAACTCCCCTTCGTAGACCTGCAGGTCTATGCCCTTGAGCACCTCTATCTCGTTTTCGGTCCCCTCGAAGAAGCGCTTCTTTATGCCCTTCAGATCAATTATAAGCCTGCGCTCTTTATTGTCCCTCATATCAGCTGCCCATTGCCATCATCTGTGAAAAGTCAAACTTCATATCTGATGGCATGGATACCTCCATACCTTCCTGTATGTCACCGGTGACCTCCACATAGTAGTCCCCCTCCACCCCTACTGTAACGGGTACGGCGGCCTTTGTAATTCCTCCGGATTCTGTGCGGGTAACTACGTATACCACATCGTTGCCGTTTTCGTCCTGCTGCACTGCGTCGTAGGGAACAGTAAGCACATCTGCCGTCTCCCGGAGTATTATGTTCAGCTTTGCGTTCATGCCGAGGCGCAGCCTGTCTGTGGGGCTGTTTATTTTTACCTTCACCTGATAGGTGACGTTGCTGCCCTGTGTGGGAGTGGGGGAGATGAATATCACCTCTCCCTGAAGCTGCTCGTCACGGGTGGCGTCGGTCTTGAACACCGCCTTCATACCAAGTTTGACGTCCGCTATGTCGTATTCGTCTATCTCTGCGGATACCACGAATGCGCTGCAATCCTGTATTGTAGCTATCACGCCCCCGGCGTAGGTGTCCCCCTGCTTTACGTTTATGGCGGTCACGGTACCTGAAATGCCGGCCTTAAGGGTACCCTTTTCTATCTGTTCCTGATAGGTATCCACGGCGTTTTCCTGCTGCTGGGTGGCTACGCCCGCGCTCGCCCTGGCGGATTTAAGGTTATCCCTGCTGCCCTCGTACTGGTTCTGCTGGGAAGACACGGTGTATTCGTATGTGGCCTGGGCATTGTCCAGCGCGGTCTTGGCGTTGCGGAGGGCGGACTCAAGATTTGACATGCTTCCTTCGATGGTATCATAGGCGCTTTTTGCGGACCTGTAAGCGGCCTCGGCGGCAGCGCGCCTTTGGTCAAGATTCAGGCTGTTCAAGGCTGTCTCCGCTGCCGAAAGGACATTTGCCGCATCATTTGCCTCCTGGAAGAGCTTTTCTTTTTGCTGTTTTTCTTCCTCGGTACTGGTTTCCGTCACTATATATGCATTATATGCCGCAAGCTTTGCGTCGTAATCGGCCTTGGCGCTCTGGTATGCGGCGTACTCGTTGCTGCCCTCCAGATTTTCGGGTATGGAATCCAGCTCCCTTTTCGCCCGCTGCATCTCCGAATAAGCCTCATCGGCCTTGCTTTGCGCCTCATCATAGGCTTCCCTTGCGCTGTTATAGGCCTCTCCGGCAGAGATCACGTTCCTTGCGGCGGATTCTATCTGGTAGTTCTGCGTCTCTATGGCCTGCTCCAGCGCCCTTTTCGCGTTGTTTACCGTAACGCTGGTCTGGGTCTTCGCGGCTGAGAGTGACTTTTCCGCGTCCTCAAGGTTATCCTCGAGCTTTGATGTGTCGAATGTGCATATTGTGTCGCCCTCCTGCACCACGTCTCCCACCTCTGCATCCACGGTCAGCACCTCCATCCCGGTAAGAGTGGCGGTAATTGACCGCGTTTTGTCGCTTATTATGGTGCCGGTGGAGGACACGCTGCTCTGTATGCTGCGTTTTTCCACTACGGCCGTCTCCTCGGTAAGCTCCGCAAGCTGAGCCATGGCGGCCTGAGCCTTATGTCGTATCGTCAGCACGGCGGCGGCTATGATTATGGCTATGCAGAGGAATACCGCCAGCTTCTTGTGCTTCTTTATCCAGACCGTGAATTTCTTCATTTTTTCTCCTTACTCAAGCATTCCGGTATAAAGGGTGTAGTATTTGCCCTTCTGAGCCATAAGGTCGTCGTGGTCGCCCCGCTCTATTATGCGGCCCTGATCCAGTACCATTATGGCGTTGGCGTTCTGAACGGTGGAGAGCCTGTGGGCTATTACGAATACCGTCCTGTTGGCCATGAGCTTATCCATGCCGTTTTGCACTATCGCCTCGGTACGGGTATCGATAGAGCTGGTGGCCTCATCAAGTATCATGACAGGGGCGTTCTCGCAGGCGGCGCGGGCTATGGAGATGAGCTGCCGCTGGCCCTGGGAAAGGCCGCTGCCGTCCCCCTCCAGCATGGTGTCGTAGCCCTTGGGCAGCCGCATTATGAAGTCGTGGGCATTGGCCAGCCTTGCCGCGGCCTCAACCTCCTGGTCGGTGGCGTCCAGCCTGCCGTAGCGTATGTTGTCCCGAACGGTGCCCGTGAACAGGTTCACTTCCTGCAATACCATGCCGAGGCTGTGGCGGAGATCCGCCTTCTTTATATCCCTGACGTTAATGCCGTCGTAGGTTATCTCGCCCTTCTGTATGTCGTAGAAGCGGTTTATAAGGTTGGTTATGGTGGTCTTCCCCGCGCCGGTGGCGCCCACGAAGGCTATCTTCTGCCCCGGCTTTGCGAAGAGGCTCACATCGTGGAGAACTATCTTATCCGGGACGTAGCCGAAGTCCACGTCCTTCAATCGAACGTCGCCCCTTACCTCAACCAGCTCGCCCGTGGGCTTCTTCCACGCCCACGTTCCGGTGTGCTGGGGTACTTCCGTCAGCGCGCCGTTTATGTATCCGGCGTTGACCAGCGTTACCTTTCCCTCGTCCTCCTCGCTCCTTTCGTCCATCATGGCGAATATGCGCTCCGCACCGGCCAGGGCCATGACTATGGAGTTAAGCTGCTGGGAAACCTGATTCACCGGCATATTGAAGCTCTTGGAAAGCTGGAGGAAGGAGGCTATGCCGCCCAGCGTCATGCCGCCCACGCCGCCGATGGCCATCATTCCGCCGATGACCGCCAGCAGCACGTACTGGAGGTGGCCGAGGTTGTTGTTTATGGGGCCTATCACATTCGTAAACTGGTTGGCAGCAGAGGAATTGAAGCGCAGCGCTTCATTCAGCTGGTCAAACTCCTCCTTGCTCTTTTCCTCATGGCAGAATACGTTGACTACCTTCTGGCCGTTTATCATCTCCTCGATGTAGCCGTTGGCATCGCCCAGAGCCTCCTGCTGGAGGGCGAAGAACCTTGCGCTGTTGCCCGCCACCCTGGTAGTTACCTTCAGCATGGGGTACATGGTGAGCAGCGCCACTGCGGTGAGCAGCGGGCTTACCACTACCATTGCCGCCAGCACGCCTATTATGGTTATGGCAGAGCTGAGCATGTTGGGTATGCTCTGTGAGATCATCATCTCCAGCGTGTCTATGTCGTTTGTGTACCTGCTCATTATGTCGCCGTAGGCATTGCTGTCAAAGTAAGCTATGGGCAGTGTCTGCATGTGGTCGAACAGATCGTCGCGTATGTTCTTCTGTATGCCCTGTGACACTGTGACCATTATGCGGCTGTATATAAAGGTAGACAGCATGCCTGCAAGGTATATGCAGGCCATTGTGGCTATAGCCCTGAGCAGCCCCGTAAAGACTGGGTCCGGCTGGCCTATCAGCGGCTCTATGTAGTCGTCGATAAGGGTCTTTGTGAACATGCTGCCCTTTATACCCGCCAGGGCGCTGATGATTATGCCAAGGAACACCGCGGCCATGTGCCACTTGTAGGGCTTGAACATGGCGGAAAGGCGCTTGATGGTCTTTTTGCTGTTTTGGCCCAGGTTCTTCAGGTCATGGGCGTTGAGCGGCCGCCGGGGTCCGGAGCCTTCCTCCTGCTGGTTGGCTCTCCGCCTGCGTTTTTTCTCCTTTTTATCCTTCATTTCCACATCTGTCTCTATATCCGCGCCCTTTTTCCTGTTATCCTTACTGTTCATCGAAATCGCCTCCTCCCTTCTGCTGGGATTCGTATACCTCGCGGTAGATACAGCACCGGTTCAGCAGCTCGTCGTGGGTGCCAAAGTCCGTTATACGGCCGTTGTCCATCACTATTATCCTGTCCGCGTCCTGCACGGAGGATATGCGCTGGGCGATGATTATCTTTGTGACGTCAGGCATCTCGTTCCTGAAGGCATCTCTTATGGCCCTGTCGGTGGCCGTGTCCACGGCGCTGGTGGAATCGTCCAGTATGAGTATCCTGGGGTTCTTCAGTAGGGCCCGGGCTATGCAGAGCCTCTGCTTCTGGCCGCCGGAAACGTTTGAGCCGCCCTGCTCCATCTCGGAATCATACCCTTCGGGCATTGCCATTATGAAGCCGTCCGCCTGGGCCACCCTGGCTGCATGGCGTATCTCCTCCATTGTGGCGTTTTCATTGCCCCAGCGGAGGTTTTCCTCCACCGTGCCGGAGAACAGCTCGTTCTTTTGCAGCACCATGGATACGGCGTTCCTGAGCGTCTCTATGTCGTACTCCCGAACGTCCCTTCCACCTACCCTGACGCAGCCCTCCGTCACATCGTAAAGCCGGGGTATAAGCTGCACGAGGGTGGACTTGCCGCTTCCTGTGCCGCCTATCAGGCCTATGGTCTCGCCGCTCCTTATGTGAAGGTCGATATTCTCAAGGCAGCTCCTGCCGCCCCTGCCGCCGTAGCTGAAGGATACGCCGTCGAAGTCCACGCTGCCGTCGGGTATGACCGTCTCGGCGCCGGGAGCGTTGGCTATGTCGGTCCTTTCATTGAGCACCTCGCATATGCGCTCGGCAGAGGCCCGGGAGATGATGAGCATCATCAGCACCATGGAAAGCATCATAAGGCTGGTGAGTATGCTCATGGCATAGGTTAATACGCTCATGAGCTGCCCCGTGGTCATGCTGCCCGCCACTATTATGTGGGCGCCCAGCCAGCTGGAGAGCAGTATGCAGGTATACACCGAGGCCTGCATGAGCGGTGAGCCGAAGGTGGTTATCTTCTCCGCCCTTGAGAAGTCCCGGTAAATGGTATCCGAAACCTTTCCAAACTTTTCCCTCTCGTGCTCCTCCCGCACGAAAGCCTTCACTACCCTTATGCCCCGGAGGTTTTCCTGAACTACCCGGTTGAGCTCGTCATAGGTCTTGAACACCCGTTCGTATATGGGGTGCGCCTTGGACATCATTATATATATGCCCAAGCCCAGCACGGGAACGGCGCAAAGGAACACCGTGGCTATCCGGGCGTTTATCCTGAATGACATTATCAGGGAGAATATCAGCATCAGCGGGCTCCGTATAGCTATGCGTATGAGCATCATGTATGCGTGCTGCATTCTGGTAACGTCGGTAGTCAGCCTGGTTATAAGGCTGGCGGTGGAAAACCTGTCTATATTGGCGAAGGAGAACGTCTGAATATTGTAGTACATATCCTGCCGGACGTTCTTGGCAAAGCCGGTGGAGGCCACGGCAGCACTGCGGCCAGACATCACGCCGAAGGCCAGGGATACCAGCGCGCATAAAATGAGCAGCCCGCCTATGCGCAGTATCTCCCCCATATTGCCCGGGGTTATGCCCCTATCTATGAGCAGAGAGAGCACATAGGTTATGGCTACCTCCATGAAGACTTCGCCCGCCATGTATACCGGCGTAAGTATGGATTCCTTTTTGTATTCCCTTATACATTTTGAAAGGGTCTTAACTATCATATCTATTTATCCCCTCCTGTCCTTTCGGCGTTTTGGCGTATGCGCTGGCACACGCTGTGGAGCACCTTCATCTCTTCCGCTGTTATACCCTCGACAAGCTGCCTTTCTATGCAGCTTATCCGATCCAGCACCTCCCGGCTCCCCTCCGCCGCCTTTTCTGTGAGGCGTATGCGCTTTAGCCTGCCGTCGTTCTCCTCCGGCTCCCGCATTATGAGGTCCTTATGCTCCATTGATTGCAGCAGCCGCGTCGCGGTGCTCCTTCGTATATTGAACTCCGCCTCTATATCCTTCTGATATACGGGCTTATCCCCGTTATCCATTATAAAGCCCATTATCCTGCACTGGCTCGGGGTAAGCCCCGAGGGCTTGCCTATATCCAGCGAATCAAATCTGCGCCGCATCGCATGGCTCGCCGCTCTTATATCCGCGCAGGGATTGTATTTTCCCATTTTTTCTCCCTCTGCTGCTGTATTTTTAAAAAGTTAGCAAGCTAACAGTGACATATTATAAGGATACTGTTTTTTAATGTCAATGGATTACACAAAAAATACACAATGCCCGCCGCTCCCCGGCCTGATTTTGCTATCAAATATGTACAATCCGTAAAATGCGATGCCGCTCCGCTGACAAAATCAGGAATTTCGATTATTATTATATCAGCACAACGTGAAAGGAAATTTGTAAATCTAATGAGAAAGCTTACAGTCATAATATCCCTGATAATGTGTGCCCTGCTGGTCTTCGGCTGCACAAGTGCGCCGGAGCAGCCCTCCGCCCCCGAAGAGCAGGAGGCCTCCCGCCCCGACGATTCCGAGCCGCCTATGGACAGCGGCTTCACCTGGGACGACGGCACGGCGGAGGACATGGAGGGACACATAATATACCCCGACATACAGCTCAACTTCAAGGAGGACGGCAGGGTGCTGGAGTTCTCCGGCGAGGATCTGGAGGGCAATAAGGTGGACAGCAAGGAGTTCTTCGCCAAGGCAAAGGTCACTATGATAAACGTATGGGGGACCTTCTGCTCCCCCTGCATAATGGAGATGCCGGATCTGGGCGAGCTTTCCAGGGAATACGCCGACAAGGACTTCCAGGTGATCGGCATAATAAGCGACGCCCGCAGCGCAGACAGCGACGAGAGCAAGGCCGCGGTCGATATAATAGAGCGCACCAAGGCGGACTACACCCACCTGCTCCTCAGCGACAGCATGATCGATTCTTTTGTGAGCGAAATATACGCCATACCCACTACGATATTCGTTGACAGCACAGGCAAGGTGCTCTGCTCCTCCATAGTGGGCAGCAACGCCAAGGAGTCCTGGGCCGGGGCGGTAGACAAGGTGCTGGAGCATGTAGCCGAATAATTTTCTATTGACTTTTCCCCTTTCCCTCTGTAATATGAGACTGACTCTCATATTCGGAGGGATTTTTTATGTATAAGACCATACAGTATAAGAGCCTGTGCGACTTTTTCGAGCGCGGCACAAAGGAGCAGTATACCTCGGACGAGATAATAGAGGCGGTATGCCCCGGCGGCGCCGGGAAAAGCACGGTATACCGCCAGCTTGCAAGGATGACGGAGACGGGCGAGCTTCGGAAATTCCACGACGGCAAGCGCATATTATATCAATACTCACATATTTCGCCGGACTGCGGCAGCCACTTCCATTTAAAGTGCATTAGCTGCGGCAGGCTCATACACCTGAACTGCAACAGGATAAGCGAGTTCGCCAGCCACATGGCGGCGGACCACGGCTTTACCCTCGACATGCGGCAAACCGTACTTTACGGTCTCTGCGCCCAGTGCAGCAAAAAAGAAGTGGGGAAGCAGCAATGATGAATATAAAGAATCTTTTATCTTTTTTACTTGTTTTAGCCATGTTGGCCACCCTTGGGGGCTGCGCAAATCCCCCGGAGGAGGCCGTGGAGAGCAGCGATGGCGGCATGACCATAGTGGCGGCCAATTTCCCCGCCTATGATTTCGCCCGGGCAGTAGCTGGAGACGCGAATGTAACGCTGCTCCTCCCCCCCGGCAGCGAGGCCCACAGCTATGAGCCCACCCCGGCGGACGTGATAGCCATACAGGAATGCAGCCTGTTCATCTACGCCGGAGGCGAAAACGAGGAATGGGCCACCCACATGATACAGAACCTTGAGCTCGACCCGGATAAGGCCATCGCGATGCTGGATGTGGTGGAGCCGCTGGAGGAGGAACGGGTAGAGGGCATGGAGCCGGAGCGCGGTCACTCCCATGACCACGGCAAAGACTGCGATCATGACCATGAGGATCACGAAGAGTACGACGAACACGTATGGACCTCCCCAAAGAACGCAGCGCTGATAGTTCATGCCATATGCGATAAATTATCCCAAATATGCCCGGCGGACGCAAGCGAATTCGCAGCCAACGCGGACAGATATAAGAAGGAATTGGAGAGGCTGGACGGCGAGTTCCGGGAAGTAGTGGATAACGGCAAGCGCAAAACACTGGTGTTCGCGGACAGGTTCCCGGTAAGGTACTTTACGGAGGAATACGGCCTCAAATACTACGCCGCATTTCCCGGCTGCTCCGCAGAGAGCGAGGCCAGCCCCAAGACCGTGGCATTTTTGATAGACCGGGTTCGGGAGGAGAATATCCCCGTGGTGTTCAAGACAGAGCTTTCCAACGGCAGGATAGCATGCGCCGTGGCGGAATCCACCGGAGCGAAGGTGCTCACCTTCACCTCCTGCCACAACCTTACAAAGGACGAATTCCAGTCCGGGGCAACCTACATATCCCTCATGGAGGGAAACCTTCAGAATCTCCGGGAGGCGCTGAACTGATATGGCACTTTTAAGCTGCAATAACGCCGCCTTCGCCTACGACGGGCGGAAGGTGGTATCCAACCTTAACTTTACGGTGGAGCCGGGAGACTATCTCTGCATAGTAGGCGAAAACGGCGCGGGCAAGAGCACCCTCGTAAAGGGGCTCTTAGGCTTCATAAAGCCCTGCGGGGGCAGCGTGACCATGGGCTCGGGGCTCAGGGTAAACGAGATAGGCTACCTTCCTCAGCAGACAGATGTACAGCGTGACTTTCCCGCAAGCGTATATGAGGTGGTGCTGTCCGGCTGCCTTAACAGCCTCGGCATGCGTCCCTTCTATACAAAGGACCACCGGGAGCGGGCCGAGGCCATGATGGACCGGCTCAGCATAACAGCCCTCAAAAAGAGCTGCTACAGGGAGCTTTCCGGCGGGCAGCAGCGGCGGGCGCTGCTGGCCCGGGCGCTCTGCGCCACGAGGAAGCTCATTCTTCTCGACGAGCCCACTACCGGTCTGGATCCACTGGTTACTATGGAAATGTACCGGCTCATAAAGGATATAAACCACCATGACGGCATAACCGTAATCATGGTATCCCACGACATACCCGCGGCGGTGCGGGACGGACAGCACATACTGCATCTGAGCTCCAACGGCCCATACTGGGCCACCGCCGCAGAATACCGCAGCAGCCCGTTGGGTCGGGCGTTCCTCGGGAGGTAGCATATGGCGTATTTAGCGAATATGTTTTCTTATACATTCATGGTGCGGGCGCTCATAGTGGGCCTGCTGGTGTCCCTCTGCGCGGCGCTTCTGGGAGTGAGCCTGGTTTTAAAGCGGTATTCCATGATAGGGGACGGCCTGTCCCACGTGGGCTTCGGGGCGCTGGCAGTAGCATCGGTATTGGGCGCGTCCGAGCTGGGCGTGGCCATACCCGTAGTCGTCGTGGCAGCCGTATTACTGCTGCGCCTGAGCAGCTCCGCAGCCATAAAGGGCGATGCGGCCATAGCCCTCATATCCACCGGCTCTCTGGCGCTGGGCGTACTGGTCATATCCGTAACCTCCGGCATGAATACCGACGTTATGAATTTCCTCTTCGGAAGTATACTGGCAATGAGCCAGAGCGATGTGACGCTTAGCATAATACTCTCCGCCTGCGTGCTGACGCTGTTTGTGCTGTTCTACTGCCGCATGTTCGCCGTGACCTTCGACGAAGGCTTCGCCCGGGCCACAGGGGCCAACGCCGGCCTTTACAATACTCTTCTGGCCTGCCTTACGGCGGTGACCATCGTACTCGGCATGCGTATGATGGGGGCGCTGCTCATATCCAGCCTTATAATTTTCCCGCCCCTTACCTCTATGCGGCTATGCAAAACCTTCAGGAGCGTGGTGATATGCTCGGGGCTGCTGTCCTCCTTCTGCTTTGTAGCCGGCATGGTCATAAGCTTCGCCTTATCCACCCCCACCGGGCCCAGCGTCGTGGCGGTAAACATAATATGCTTCTGCGTATTTGCCGCCCTGGGCCGGGCGCGCGCCTTGAAAATGACGGCACGCCGCGCTAATATTAGATAAAACACACTTCATATAAAAATACACAAAGGAGAACCGTTATGATAAACCACGAGGAAAAGGCACACGAGCTTTTCAAGCAGGGCTACAACTGCGCCCAGTCTGTATTCGCCGCGTTTTGCGACGTCACCGGCATTGACTTTGAGACGGCGATAAAGCTGACCTCCGGCTTCGGAGCCGGCATGGGAGGCATGCGGGACACCTGCGGCGCAGTCACCGGAATGTTCATGGTAGCGGACATGCTCTACGGCTACACCGACTCACAGGCCACTGCCGAAAAGGCGGCCCACTACGCCACTATCCGCAAGCTTGCTGAGCAGTTCAGGGAGGAAAACCAAAGCCTCATGTGCCGTGATCTTCTGGCCTTCTGCAAGAAGGCGCAGCAGCCCATGGAGCGTACCGACGCGTACTACGCAGAGCGACCCTGCACCCGCCTTGTAATGGACGCGGCCCGGCTGCTGGATAACCTCATAGCTGAGCGGGGGCTTAATAAGTAATGCTCATACACGGCCTGCAAAAGCTGACGCTCCTGGATTACCCCGGCAAGGTGGCCTGCACCGTATTCACAGGGGGCTGTAATTTCCGCTGTCCCTTCTGCCACAACGCGAGCCTTGTATTAAGGCCAGACGAGGGCGAGCACATCCCTGAGGAGGAGCTTTTCGCCCTGCTTAAAAAGCGGCAGGGCGTACTTGAGGGGGTATGCATAACCGGCGGCGAGCCCACCCTGGCCTTCGGTCTCGAGACGCTGATGGCAAGGATAAAGGAGATGGGCTATCTTGTCAAGCTGGATACCAACGGCACCCGGCCAAAGTCCGTAAAGCGGATAATAGACACGGGCCTTGCGGACATGATAGCCATGGACATAAAAAACAGCTATGAAAAATACCCCGAGACCTGCGGCATATCCGGCTATGACACGGCGCCGATAAGGGAAAGCATACAGCTCATAATGTCCTCTGGCATAGACTACGAATTCCGCACAACGGTAATGCGGGAATTCCACACCCCCGATGACATTCGCGCCATAGCGAAGGAAATTCAGGGCGCAAAGGGCTACTTCCTTCAGGCCTACCGGGATTCCGGCGACATACTGAAGGGCGGCTGCTCCCGCCCCACGGACGGCGAGCTGCACGCGCTGCTTTCAGCCGCAAGGGAATACCTCCCCAATGCGGAGCTGAGAGGTGTGGAATAGCCTCTGTCCCTCAATTGGGACACAATATGTAGTTTTTGCTATTGCCAAGCAATCACAATATATGGTATACTCAAGGCCCAAGAGGGGATCATGCGGCAATTTCTGCCGTGACTTATCCAAGCCGGGCCTTTTATTGCGCCCATCAGATAGATACATCAAAATTTATCGGGAGGAGAATCATAATGTACCGCGTAGTCAAAAGGGATAATTCCGTTGCGGAATTCGATATCAAAAAGATCAGCGAGGCCATAATCAAGGCCTTTGAGGCCACGGAAAAGCAGTATAACAACAGCGTTATAGACCTGCTGGCGCTTAAGGTCACCGCAGACTTTGAGCCCAAGATAAAGGACGGCCTTATCGCCGTGGAGGACATACAGGACAGCGTGGAGGAGGTGCTGAGCCAGGCGGGCTATGCGGACGTGGCCAAGGCTTACATACTCTACCGCAAGCAGCGGGAGAAGCTCCGCAACATGAAGTCCACCATACTTGACTACAAGGAGACGGTGAACAACTACGTCAACGTAACCGACTGGCGCGTAAAGGAGAACTCTACCGTAACCTACTCCGTAGGCGGCCTCATACTCTCCAACAGTGGCGCCATCACCGCCAACTACTGGCTTTCCGAGGTATACGACGAGGAGATCGCCAACGCCCACCGCAACGCCGATATACACATTCACGATCTTTCCATGCTCACCGGCTACTGCGCGGGCTGGTCCCTCCGTCAGCTCATAAAGGAGGGCCTTGGAGGCGTCACCGGCAAGATCACCAGCAAGCCCGCGAAGCACCTGGCCTCCCTCTGCAACCAGATGGTGAACTTCCTTGGCATAATGCAGAACGAGTGGGCGGGAGCACAGGCCTTCTCCTCCTTCGACACCTACCTTGCCCCCTTCGTAAAGGCGGACAATATGCCCTACGACGCGGTGAAAAAGTGTATCGAGTCCTTTATTTACGGCGTGAACACCCCTAGCCGCTGGGGCACTCAGGCTCCCTTCAGCAACATAACCCTCGACTGGACGGTGCCGGCGGACCTTGCGGAGCAGTACGCCATAGTCGGCGGCGAGGAAATGCCCTTCAAGTATAAGGACTGCAAGAAGGAAATGGACATGGTGAACAAGGCCTTCATCGAGACCATGATAGAGGGCGACGCCAACGGCCGCGGCTTCCAGTACCCCATACCCACCTATTCCATAACGAAGGACTTTGACTGGAGCCCCACTGAAAACAACAGGCTGCTGTTTGAGATGACCGCCAAATACGGCACTCCCTACTTCAGCAACTACATAAACAGCGATATGGAGCCCTCGGACGTGCGCAGCATGTGCTGCCGCCTCCGCCTTGACCTGCGTGAGCTGCGCAAAAAGAGCGGCGGCTTCTTCGGCAGCGGCGAATCCACCGGCTCGGTGGGCGTGGTCACCATAAACCTGCCCCGCATAGCCTATCTTGCAAGCGACGAAGCGGACTTCTACGCAAGGCTGGACAGGATGATGGACATCTCTGCCCGCAGCCTCCACATAAAGCGGCAGATAATCACCCGCCTTATGAATGAGGGCCTGTACCCCTATACCAAGCGGTATCTGGGCAGCTTCGACAACCATTTCTCCACCATAGGGCTTGTGGGCATGAACGAGGCGGGCCTCAACGCAAAGTGGCTAAGGGCGGACATGACCGATCCCAGAACCCAGCAGTTCGCAAAGGACGTTCTCAACCACATGCGGGAGCGGCTCAGCGACTATCAGGAGATGTACGACAACGAGCTGTATAACCTGGAGGCCACCCCTGCCGAGTCCACCGCCTTCCGCCTTGCAAAGCATGACCGCAAGCGGTACCCCGACATCATCACCGCCGGCGGCAAAAACGGCGACGCGCCCTACTATACCAACAGCTCCCACCTGCCCGTGAGCTTCTCAGAGGATATATTCGCGGCGCTGGATATTCAGGACGAGCTTCAGACCCTGTACACCAGCGGCACAGTTTTCCACGCCTTCTTAGGCGAGAAGCTGCCCGGCTGGGAATCCGCCGCAAAGCTGGTAAAGACCATTGCGGACAACTACAGGCTGCCCTACTATACCCTCTCCCCCACCTACTCCGTATGCCCCACCCACGGTTACCTTGCGGGCGAGCACTTCACCTGCCCCCACTGCGGCAAGGCCGCAGAGGTATACAGCCGCATAACCGGCTACTACCGCCCCGTCCAGAACTGGAACGACGGCAAGAGCCAGGAATACCGGGAGCGCCGCGAATACGACGTGGAGCATCATTCCACCTGGCCCGGTGCCAAGGAAAAGGAAGAGGAGAAAGCGGCTCCATGCTGCGGCGTTCTGAAGCTCTTCACCACCAGGACCTGCCCCAACTGCGCCATGGCAAAAGAGCAGCTCAATTCCATAGGGCTTGTATATGAAGTTATAGACGCGGAGGAGCACCCTGAGCTGGCCATGCAGTACAGCCTCCGCCAGGCCCCCACCCTTATAGTGGAGAAGGACGGCGAAGTACAGAAGTTCGCCGGCATAGCCAACGTGCTGAAGTTCGTGGACGCCAACAGAAAAGCGGTGTAAATAAAAAAATAATAAAGGAGCGGTAAATGCCGCTCCTTTTTGCTTTGCTTATATCTCCTCTCCGAAGTGATCCTTGAACCCCTCGCCAAATATCTCGTTGGCGCTGGATACTATCATGAAGGCGCCCGGGTCCACCTCTTTGACTATGGTGCGCGCCTTTGGGAAAAGCTGCTTTCGCATGGCGCAGAGTATGACCAGCTTTTCGCTGTTGGAATATGCCCCAATTCCGTTAAGGTAGGTCACCCCCACGTCCAGCTCGTCCATCAGCCGGCGGGCTACCGTTTTTGCCTCGTCGCTTATTATCAGCAGGGATTTGGCCTCATCGGGGCCGTAGAGCACAAGGTCGAACACTATCGTCTGCACGGCGAGGGATATTCCGGCATACAAGCCGTTTTCGATGTTTTTGAACACCAGCGCGGAGAAGGCGACTATTACCGTATCCGTTATGGCGAATATTATGCCGGTCTTAAGGTAGCGGAACCTTATGCGCAATAGCTTTACGATTATATCCGAGCCGCCGGTGGTGCCGCCCTGGGTAAACACCATGCCCATGCCCAGGCCCATCAGCGCGCCGCCCACCACGCCGCAGAGAAGCTGGTCGTCAGTGGGCACCACAACGCCCGAAAGGCCGTTTATCATAAGGGAGGACAGCACCGTGGAAAACACCGTGCAATACAAAAACTGCTTTCCGAACTTCCATACGCCTATGGCAAGGAGCGGTATGTTTATGAGCAGCACAAGTGTGCCGGTCGGTATTTTCGTGGCGTAGCTGACCATTATTGCGATACCGGTAACGCCTCCGGGGGCAAGCCCCTTGGGATCAAGAAATATGGCTATGGATACGGCGTATATCAGGCAGCCCAGAGTCATTACAGCATAACGCCTGAGCTCCGTAAGGGCTTTATTTTTCATATCTTCTTCCCCCCACGCGCGAAAAAATTCGGGTCGCTGCGGGCAACGGCCCATAATGCTCTAAGTTATTTGCAGCACAGCGCCATTATGCCGTCTGCCACCAGCTTGGCGTTCTCGATAAGATCCTTTACCGGCACCGCCTCGTCCACCATGTGTATGCGGTTCTCACGGTCGTCCCGCTCGGGGCCGAAGGCTACGGCGTTTTTCAAATGGCGTGCATAAGTGCCGCCGCCTATGCGCTTTGGAGGGTTGTGATCTCCTGTGCGCTCACGGTAGGCCGAAAGGAGCTTGCTTACAAGCTCGCTATCCTCAGGCACGCAGTAGCCGAGGCTGAAGGACTCGTATTCCCGGTGCGCACCCAGCTTATCAAAGGCGGCATCCAGCTTCTGGAGCAGCTTCTCGTGGCCGGTACACATGGGGGCGCGGATATCTATGCTCAGGGCATAGCCCTTCTCGTTCCAGTCCATGAGGCCGAGGTTCAGCGTAAGCCTGCCGGACTCGTCGGCGGAATCGAGCCCCACTGTCTCCCCGTGTACCTCCATCTTGAAGGTTCTGTAAAGACTCTCTACCGCGAGGCCGTCCTCCTCGGAAAGCTCCAGCTTTGTCAGGAGGCCCAGCAGCATCTGTATGGCGTTCTTGCCGTTTTCGGGCATGGAGGCGTGGGCCGCTATACCTGTTGCGGTTATCCTTGAGCCGCCCTCTATTGCTTCAACGGCGAAGCCCTCCTGCCCTTTTATGGCCTTCTCAACGCACTTGAGACAGCAGGGTACCGTGGCCACGGCCTTGCCGGGTACGGCGTTTACGACGGTGCCCGCCTTGAGGGTTATGCCGGAGCTGTATTTCTTGGCGTAGCGGGCCTGGAATATGTTCTTCTCTGCGTTTACCAGGGGATACTCGGCGTCGGGAGAGAAGGCCATGTCGGGCAGCTTCTCGTTGGCGATGTAGTGCTTAAGGCAGCCCATGCCCACCTCCTCGTCACAGCCAAACAGAAGGCGTACCTTGCGCTTGAAGGGCAGCCCGGCGGCCTTTATGGCGGCAAGAGCGTATACTGCGGTTATGGCGGGGCCCTTATCGTCCAGCACGCCGCGGCCTATCATGGTTCCGTCGATTATGTTTGCGGCGAAGGGGTCGCTGCTCCAGCCCTCTCCCTCGGGTACAACGTCCAGGTGCGTCAGCACGCCCAGAGTCTCGTCCCCCGTGCCGTAATCCGCGTAGCCTATATAGCCGTCCATATCGGTATCCGCAAAGCCGAAGCCGTGGCAGATGCCCAGAATGTGTTCAAGAGCCTTCTTGCACTCCGCCCCGAAGGGGGCGCCGGGCTGTGCCAGCTCCGCATGGCTGACGCTCTTAAAGCTCACCAGCTTCTGAAGATCCTTTATCATATCCTCGCTGTGCTGTTCTATCCAAAGGTCTACCTTGCTGTTCACGTTAGTTCCTCCTGAAAGTTTATTATATGTGTATTTATGATGAGTACGAATTGCGTTGGATGTATCTATTATACAATATATGTATATTTTTTGCTACCACCCATATTGAGCGTAAAGTTCCTTCAATTCCCCGGAATCCCGCATTTCTTTTATGACTATCGACGCCAGCTCCGAAAGCACCGTGCTGTCTCCGGGACACATCACCTTATAATCTATCGTACCTATAACGAGCGTGGTCTCGGTTATGGGATACTGTGTGCGGAGCTCATTAAACACCTGCCGGGGCAGCACCGCGCCGCCTATCTCGCCCCTGTCAAGGGCGGAGAGCATATCCGGGTAGGAAGCATAGCTCTTTTTGTCTATATCCAGCGAACTGTTCGCCGCAAGGTAGCTGCTCAGCGTTATATCCTCCGCGGTTTTCCTCAGCCTGTTGGACTGTATATACCCTACGGTAAAGCTCTTGAGCGCAAAGGCGCTGGTGCCTTTTCTTACCACCAGTATGCATTCCTCGGTATAGTAGCTGTCGGAATAGGTGTATTTGGCGGACATCTGGCTGGCCATATGGGCTATTACCATATCCACGGTGCCGTCGTCTATATTGGTACCGGCAGTCATGGTAGTCACGTCCCTGAAATCTATGCGGCTCTCGGGATCGGCGTCCGGAAGCAGCTTCGCCGCGATCCTGCGGCCCAGCTCCTTTTCCAGCTCTGCCCCCGGCATATCCGGTATTACGCCTATGCGAAGCACGCCCCGCTCCTGCACCGTCTTGACCTCCGCAGAGGACATTAGCTGCGTTTCCGCCCGCCCGAATATCAATGCCACAAGCAGCAAAAGCACGCCTGCGGCTATGGCTATCGCCCTGCGCCATGGCTTGCCCTCATCGCCTATGAGTGTGAAATTCATTCGCCTGAAGTTCAGCTGTACCCTGCGCAGCTTCCTCCGGTACCGTCTTATGATATCGCTTTTCATGCTTTGATTATATCCCGGCATAGAAGAGTTTACAAGTGAACAAATATCACCCCTTGACAACCTAACTACTATTATACATTACATTGACAATTGCGTGGTGGAAAGGATATACTTACTCTGTACTGTTGTACGCAAAAACCGTTAATTTTATCACGCGAGGTGTAAAATAATGCGTCTTCTTAAATCATTCGAGCTTCGCAAGCTTTACCTTGACTTTTTCCGGGAAAAGGGCCACGCCATAATCCCTTCCGCCTCCCTTATACCCGAAAATGACCCCACAGTGCTCTTTACCACCGCGGGTATGCACCCCCTTGTTCCCTACCTCATGGGCGCAAAGCACCCTGAGGGCACCCGCCTTGCGGACGTTCAGAAGTGTATCCGCACCGGCGATATAGACGAGGTGGGCGATACCTCCCACTGCACCTTCTTCGAGATGCTGGGCAACTGGTCCCTGGGGGATTACTTCAAAAAGGAATCCATAGCCTACTCCTGGGAGTTTCTCACCAGCGACAAGTGGCTTGGCATAGATAAGGACAAGCTGTACTTCACCTGCTTCGCGGGCGATGCGGACGCTCCCCGGGATACCTATTCCCACGACCGCTGGGTGGAAATGGGCGTAGATCCTTCCCATATATTCTACCTCGACAAAAAGCATAACTGGTGGGGTCCCGCCGGCATCACCGGACCCTGCGGCCCCGATACTGAGATATTCTACGACACCGGCAAGCCGAAGTGCTGCCCCGAGTGCAACCCCTCCTGTGACTGCGGCAAGTACCTGGAGATCTGGAACAACGTTTTCATGGAGTACAACAAGCAGGCGGACGGGAGCTACCTCCCCCTGGCTCAGCATAACGTCGACACCGGCATGGGGCTCGACCGCACCATCGCCACCCTTCAGGGCGTTGAGAGCGTATACGATACCGACGCCTTCACCGGCATAATAAAGACCATTGAGGAGCTTTCCGGCAAGCACTACAAGGACAGCCCCGAGATCACCCGCGCCTTCAGAATCGTGGCGGATCATATTCGCTGCGCCACCTTTATACTTGGGGATCCCAGGGGCGTAACCCCCTCCAACGTGGATCAGGGCTACATACTCCGCCGCCTTATCCGCCGGGCTATCCGCTTCGCCATGCAGCTTGGCATACCCGACAACAAGCTGGATGCCGTTGCCGACGCCGTGATAGCGCAGTACGGCGAGGTATATCCCGAGCTTACCGCCAACCGCGAAAAGATCATGACCGAGCTGGACAAGGAGGAAACCCGCTTCCAGAAGGCCCTGCGCAACGGCACCAGGGAATTCGAGCGCATAAAGGGCAGCTTCGAAAACGGCGTTATCGACGGTGCCACCGCCTTCCACCTCTACGATACCTTCGGCTTCCCCATAGAGTTCACCGAGGAGCTGGCCAAGGAAAACGGCCTCAAAGTGGACGTGGAGGGCTTCAAGGCAGCCTTTGAGGAGCACCAGAAAAAGAGCCAGGCCGGCGCAGAGCAGCGGTTTAAGGGCGGCCTTGCGGATACCAGCTTAGAGACCGCACGCCTCCACAGCGCAACCCATCTGCTTCAGGCGGCGCTGCGCAAGGTGCTCAACGACAGCACCATCAGCCAGCGGGGCTCCAACATAACCGCCGAGCGTCTTCGCTTCGATTTCAGCTTCGGCCGCAAGCTCACCAAGGAAGAGCTTCAGCAGGTAGAGGATCTGGTCAATGAGTGGATACAGGCCAAGGCACCCATCACCTGCGAGGAAATGACGGTAGACGAGGCGAAGGAGCAGGGCGCGGTAGGCCTGTTCGGCGACAAGTACGGCGAGCGCGTAAAGGTATACACCATGGGCACCTTCTCCAAGGAAATCTGCGGCGGCCCTCATGCCGGCAACACAGGCGACCTGGGACACTTCAAGATCAAGAAGGAGGAGGCCTCCAGCTCCGGCGTGCGCAGGATAAAGGCCGTATTGGAGTATTAATTCAACATTGAAGCTTCAAAGGGGCGTTTTTTCGCCCCTTTTGAGTAAACGGAGGCGGATATGGCAGAGACCAGCTGGTATTACTACGATTGGCAGATGGATGGGGACCCGGCGGAGTTCGCCGTAGATACCCGTTTCTTTGACAAGGCGCCATATGAGAACAGACCGGTGCTGCTGCATATGCGCTGCGAAATGAAGGACGGCGCGGAGCTGAACGGCCGCGGCAGGCGGCACATAGGCCGTCTGGAAAAGAAGTGTGAAAGCGACCTTAAGGCGTTATACGCAGGCTATATAGAGGACGCCTACCGCCGGGTGATGTTCTTCTACACCGACAAGGCCTCCCGCATCGAGGCGCTCGATGACATGGCGGACAGGGAGCGGTATCTTTACTGCTCGGCCGGCGCAAGCGACGACCCGGAATGGAACACCTATCTGAACCTTCTGTACCCCGACGCCGCCAAGTACTACACCGAGACCAACCGCAAAAACGCCCAGCTCTACCGCAAAAACGGCGACTGTATAACCGCTGTCCGGCGGCTGACGCTGCACATGGCCTTTCCCCTCGAAACGCTTGTGCCCCAGTTTGCCGAGGAGGCCCGCCTTTCCGGCTTCGCCATAGGAGACGCGGAGTTCAATCCGGATATAGACCTGCCCTACGGCGTAAAGCTTCACATAATATCCAGCCTGCTCAATGAGGATCTGGATAAATACACTACCCTCGCCATATACACCGCCGAACGCTACGAAGGGCGGCTGCTTTACTGGGAGTCCCCCGTAATACCTAAGAACAGCCCGCTAAGGTAAGTGTAGAAGAGGTCGTTTTCTTTCTCTTTTCTTTTCGGACGAAAAGAGAAGAGAAAGAAACAAAGAGAAAAGAAAAGCCTGACGAAAACAGTAATTTTAAAGGAACGGTTCTTTCCGTTCCTTTCAGCTTATATCGCTTGGGTTCACCCCGTACAGCTTCTTGAAGGCGCGGAGGAAGGCGGAGTAATCGCCATAGCCGCAGCGCTGGCCCGCCTCTACCACCGGCACCCCGTCCCGAATAAGCTCTGCGGCCTGTATGAGCCGCTTTTGCTGTATGTACTTATGGGCGCTGTATCCCGTCATCTCTTTGAATTTATGCATGAGGTAGGACTTGCTCATGTAAAACTGCCTGGCGATGGACTCAAGGGACAGGTCCTTCTCCAGATTGGCGTTCACATAGGCGATTATCTCCTCCAGCTTGGGGTCGCTGCGAAACGCCTCCTTCACCATGGCGGTGTGATCCTTGAGGGCAATTCGGTTCAGCTCTATCATAAACTGTAAAAACGTGGTTCGGGAGAGCAGCTCATGGCCGAATTCCTGTGCGCCCATGGCGGATTCCACCGTATTGAGCTGCTTCATCAGCGTCACACGGTCGGCATTTTCAGGTCGTATGAGACTGAAGCTCTTCTCCTCCGCCATGGTGAAGCACTGGCGCAGGTCGTCCCCACCCAGACAGTGATCACGGAGATAGTCCGCATTTACCCAGAGTATTATCCGCTCATATGGCTCGGAAGGGTCTATTATGGGCCGGTGTATCTGGTTGTGTGGCACCAGCAGTATATCCCATGGCTTTAAGAAATACGCCTTGCCCTCGACCACGTAGGTGACGTTGCCGGTTAGGAATACCACTATCTTATCGAACTCGTGATAGTGATAGCCCAGCTCAAGCTCCACCTGATCCCTTATGTGGAACAGACGGAAGTCCTCTTTCAGGTAGCCCCGCTTGTTTATCATCTCCATTGCCGTCACCTCCCTTAATTATCATATAACATATTTTGCAATATGACAAACAGATTTTGCGTTAAAGAGCGTAAAAACATTATTTTCACAAAGTAATGCGTAGGAGTATCCGCATAAATTCGCGAGAAATGAAACGAATTCGGAAGAAAATTAGGGCAATACGGTGAATATGCCTAATTAACGGCTTTTTAAGGTTGAATGTGGCAGCCTGTGTCATGTATAATGAATTATAGATGTAGGCACACAGCTTTTTTGTTTAGAAAGGAGCTTGACACATAAATGGAACGACGGCATCTGCCCCACGTTACGGGCGACTTAAGATCCCACATAGTAACGGTGCCCGAAGAAATATGGAAATGCAGCGGCATAGTTATACTCGGCCGGCGCATAAAGTCGCTGGTATTCACCACCGACATAGCCATAATACGCAACTGCAACGCCGACGCGGTGCTTGCGGTCTACCCCTTTACGCCCCAGCAGGTAATTTCAAATTCAATAATACAGGCCTCAAACATACCCGTGCTGTGCGGCGTAGGCGGCGGCATGACCGGCGGCGACCGCACCGTGCGCCTCTCCAAGGACGCGGAGGCCCAGGGCGCTTCAGGCGTGGTAGTAAATGCACCTATGACCAACGACGTAATCGAAAAGATGGCCAAGGTGATAGATATACCCATAATCGCCACCGTGCTCAGCGAAAAAGCCGACATACAGGCCCGCCTTGACGCGGGGGTATCCATACTCAACGTGTCTGCGGCAGCCCGCACGCCGGAGGTAGTGAGCGCCATACGGGAAAAATTCCCCACCATTCCCATAATAGCTACCGGCGGCCCCACGGGCGAGAGCATAGCCCGCACCATAGGGGCGGGGGCAAACTCCATAAGCTACACGCCGCCCTCCACCAAGGAGCTTTTCTCGAGGAAGATGGAGGACTACAGGAGCAGGGAGCTATAAGCAAAAAAGAGCCGTTTGGCTCTTTTTATTTTGCCTTAAACACGCATACGGTGATGAATGGCGCTACGCGAATGGCCGCACGGCCTATGAGCTGCTCCTGCTTTACGCGCATTGCGGCGGCATCCGGCAGGCCCTTTTCGCGGTCGTCAGGCATTATAAAAAACTCGCCCTGCTTTAGGGTTATCTCTTCCATATTCCAGCTGCCTGTGGGCTTATAGGCGGACTCATCAAGGAGATAGCCGGATATGTACACCTTGCCCTCCTTCATGGCCACCCTGTCGCCGGGCAGCGCCACTATGCGGCCTATTCCGGTTCCCGAATCGCTTCGAAAGGCATAGGCCTCGCCGCGCTTCGGCATGGAAAGGTGCATGGAGAGCTTATCGAAAAGCACCACGTCGCCGGGATAAAGCGTGGGGCTCATGCCGGGATCGGTTATCCTTATACCCGTGAACCACACGGTAAATATCAGCGCCACTATAAGCGCCGCCATGGCTACTCCCCATATCCAGTTCACGGCGGAAAAGGTCTTGTGCTCCGCCCTGTTTTTTTCAGTCCTGAGCGCTCTCATTTTTGCTGCTCCCCGTGAGGTTCTTTTTTGCCTTCTTGATGAAGTCCTGCCTGTCCAGCATCACTATCCGGCCGCAGCCGCAGCACTTTATCTTTATATCCGCCCCGGTGCGGGTAATCGTCCATTCCGAGCTGCCGCATGCGTGGGGCTTTTTCATGAGTATCCTGTCCCCAAGGTCAAATTCCGTTACCACGCTATCTGCTCTCCTTTATTATATGCCTGTCGGTAGGGCCATCTATGCCCTCCTCCCTGAAGCGCTTCTTTGCGGCGGCTATGGTGCCCCGCTGTATCTTCCATTGATTCATGGCGTCCGTAGGCACGCTTGCACGTAGCGTCACGGAATCCGCATTCTCAGCCACTACTCCCCAGTCCTGTATGGGAGCCTCTATGCCGAAGGAAGCTATCACCCTTTCAAGCTCCTCGTGCATTATTGCCATTGCCCTGTCAGCGTCCGCCTCCTGAGCTATGTTCATCTCCACTACCGCCAGGTAATCCCGGCGGGAGTAGTTGACCACCGTCTTAACCTGACCGTTTGGGATCATGGTCTTTTCTCCCTTCCAGCCCCGCAGGGTGACTGTGCGGAGCGTCATCTCCTCAACGGTACCCTCAACGCCGCCTATGGACACATAGTCGCCTACTGAAAGCTGATCCTCAAAGAGCAAAAACATGCCGGTGACTATGTCGCCTATGAGGCTCTGCGCGCCGATGCCAAGGGCAAGGGTGCCTATGCCGGCGGCCGCCAGCATGGAGTTCATCGCCCCCGCAAGGCCCAGCTCGCCTATGGATACCGCTATGGCGATAAAATAAAACACATAACGGCTTATGCTGACCGCAACCGATACCGCCGTGTCTACCCTGTGGGTAAAGTAGGGCTGATCCTGCACCTTCTTGAACCGGCCGTTGGCTATGGTCTTCGCCACCTTGCCCACCGCCTTCACCGCCATATGCGCTATAAGGAAGGCGAGAGCTATGTTTCCCGCCGAGGTAAGCCAAGCCAGCCCCTTATCCGCCAATAATTTATCCAGAGGCCCTATCAAAAGCAAGAGCTTCATACCGTATCTGTCCTATCGTATAAAATTCGTGGTTACCCGTTTCTCCTGCTCCGGCTCTGCAACGCCTGCGGCCTTGCCCGCCTGTATGCATTTTATGAGCCACGCCATGTTTTCCCCCAGATAGCGCATGGTCTGGAGCCCCTCATTGTCCTCGCGCACCTGCTCCGGGGTATTGCCGTGTACCTGGTTCCAGTATACGGAGGTGGCTATAGGCATCTGGGATATGGAGAAGTACTTGTTCAGCTGGTCAAAGGCGGCGGAGGCGCCGCCCCGGCGGCAGGATACCACGGCCGCGCCCACTTTGCCCCGCAGCTTTTTCCCCGCGGCGTAAAAGAGCCTGTCCATAAATGAGGTTATCTGGCCGGAAGCGGAGGCGTAATACACAGGGGAGCCTGCTACAATCCCGTCAAACTCGTCTATGCGCTTGATTATGTCGTTCACCTGCCCTCCGAAGGAGCAGAGGCCGTCCCTCCTGCACCGCCCGCAGGCTATACAGCCCGGCACCGGGGCCTTTCCGAGATAAAGAATCTCTGTCTCTATGCCGTTCTTCTCAAGGGACGCCGCAACCTCACAAAGCGCGGTATATGTACAACCATGCTCATTAGGGCTGCCGTTTATGAGTAACACCTTTGACATCTTGTTTATCTCCTTATTAAAAATATCCGTGTATTTTCCCCTTACCCGCCCTCGCGCCCTCCGTCGGCTTCATCGGTAGTAAAATTGCTCTGTTTCGGTGCTGTTGTAAATATGCTGAGCATATTTGTAAAGCGGATTCGAACCGCCTCGCTGCTCCCCGCGAACCAGTAACTTTTCGGCATTTTACTCCCGCCGGGGGAGGAAGCCCGCCCGGTGGCGCTACCGCTGCCGCTAAAACGCATTCTTAGTTTTAGCGGGTTTTTCATATTTTGCTTTTCCCCTGCTTTTTTTAAAGAGAAAGAAGCAGGGGTTTATTTAAGCTCAGTGGTCCAGTTAAGCCCCTGTATCCTCACGTCCAGCTCCCGGAGCTGTTTTGAGAGTTCGTCCGCCTGCTTCTGCAGCGCGGAGACGTCAACGGTGCTGCGTATGACTATCTCGCTGCGGGTTGCCCGTGCCGCTGTATTGCTGGCCTCCTGGAGAAAGTCATTCAGGCCGCTGATGCGCTCGATGAGTGCATCCCGGCGGGCCAGGAGTGCGGTCAGCGTTTCGCCGCCGTCCGTCGTGGCGGCATTGGTGAGGTTTGTGCGGCGTATGAGCTCCTCATACCTCTCGCAGAGGCGTCCGTACTCCTCCAGCAGCGCATGAGGATCCTCGGCGGGTTTTTCGCCCTCCTGCACAAGGGCGTTTCGCCTGAGGCGACTCCGAAGCTGTTGTATGCGCTTCTGTATATCAGCTCTCTCGGACAGTGCTTCTGCCAGCTTCATATATTTTTACCTCGCTTTTTCTGTACTTTTCTATGATACAGTATACCATAAACTTACCGCCTGAGGAATGAATAATGATAAAACAAAGGAGCGCTCCCTAAGGATGAGCGGCACCCCAATTGTTAGACAGCATGGTATACTGCTAATGAGAGGGATGATATGTCAAAAGGAATACCGCACAGGTTAAGCAGTGAGGAAAAAGTACCACTCTTACAATGTAGGGGTTGGAAAGAGGTTTCTGCGCAGCGAAGCCAAATCAGAAATGGGGCACCTATGGTACCGAATTCTTCTTGTTTGATGAGACGCTGTATCTTTCGCCTATCCTTGATCCATGTAGCGAGGACCTGATCAGCTATATGATTTCTGCCCGGCCTGTGCTCGGCATGATCACCTCCATGTTGGAGAAAGCCTTCGTAATAATCCCGGATGACACATAACCGATCCTGCACTCCGATCAAAGCTGGCAGTACCAACACAAACAGTACCAGAGAATGTTTGAAGAAAAGGATGTGTAGCAAAGCATGAGCCGAAAAGATAACTGTTTGGACAATGCTGTAATGGAAAAATTCTTCCGGATGCTCAAAACCGAACTTTTTTACCTACAAGGCTTCGATTCTCCGGAACACTTCAAAGCTGAACTCATCGATTTCCTCGATTACTACAACAACCGCAGGATCAAGGCGAAACTAAATGGCCTGACACCTGCTCAACACAGATCTCAGGCCCTTCAGACCGCTTAATTGAAAATTTTGTCTAACTTTTGGGATCCTGCGGCTTTGCCGCGGGATCATTATTTTATTGCCTATATTTTTCCAGCCTTTTCCCTGCCCACAGAGCCAGCGCCAGCTTGGCGAGGTCCGGCACTATGAAGGGAAACACGCACTTGGAGAGGGCGGCAAGAAGCGTTATGGGCCCCTTCGTGTCGCCATAAACCTTTACGAACCAGAGGGTGCCGAAGGCATAGCAGGCCAGCAGGCCGAGGAACAGCGCCAGCGCCTTAGCCCAAAGCCCCGCCTTATTGCGGCAGAGCAGGCCATAGATGGGGCATAGGAGCAGGAAACCGGCTATGTAGCCGCCGGTGGGCCCGAGAAGCGCCCCCATGCCGCCGTTGAAGCCGGAAAACACCGGCGCGCCCATAGCGCCCAGCAGTATGTACAGCGCTATGGCTATGGCCCCATCCCTTGCGCCCAGAAGCAAAAGCGTCAGAAAAACGCCGAAGGTCTGCATGGTGAAGGGGGGTTGAGTGGGTACCGACAGCCATGCGCAGGGGGCGAGAAGGGCCGCGCAGAGGGCGATGCGTGTCATGCGTTTTGTAGTCATACGGTAAGTGTTATCTCCTCAGTTTTAAAGAAATAAGCCGGGCAAGATCCTCCGCGCTGCCGGAAAACAGTTCCCCGGCGTCCTCATAGAGCTGCCGCCGCTGTGCGAATATCTCCCGGAGCCTGCCCGCTCCGCCAGAAAGGAGCGGCCTGTCTGCGGCGTCTATATCCGCCACGGTTTCTTCGATATCGCGGAATATCCAGATTATATCACCGGTGCGGCGCATGAATTGTATATTCTCACCTTGGCACACTATGCCGCCCCCCGTGGAGACTATGCCGCAGGGCTGGTTTTCCAAGGAAAACAGGGCTTTTTGCTCCATCTTTCTAAAATGCGCCTCGCCGTATTCCTTAAAAATTTCGGGTATCGTCATTCCGGAACTACGCTGAATGATTTCGTCGATATCGTAAAAGGGCAGCTTCAGCGCCTCCGCCGCGGCGCGGCCCTTGGTGGTCTTGCCGCAGCCCATCATGCCAATGAGGTATATCATAGCCCCTCCATGCAGTTCAATATTCCCAAACACAGCGCCGCCTCCGCCGCAGCCAGGCCCCGGAGGGCTATGCAGCTGTCATGCCTGCCCCCTACAGTTATCCGGGCGTTTTGCAGCTCCCGCAGGTTTACCGTGTGCTGGGGCTGAGTTATGGAAGGGGTAGGCCGGAAAGCCACCCTGAGAAGCACAGGCGCGCCGTTGGCCATGCCGCCGTTTATGCCGCCGGAATTATTGCTCTCGAAGGCTATTTTGCCGTCTTTTATCCTTATGCCGTCGTTGGCGTCGCTGCCATGCATATCCGCCATGCGGAAGCCCGCGCCGAATTCGACGCCCTTCACCCCGGGAACGGCGTACATTATTGAAGCTATTGAGCTTTCCAGCCCCTCCCATAGAGGGCCGCCGGTCCCTACGGGCAATCCCAGCGCGCAAAGCTCCACGCTGCCGCCCACGGAATCGCCCCGCTCCGCCGCCTCGCCTATCCTGTCCTCCATGGCCCTGCGGGCGCTTACGTCCAGAACGGGAAAGTCGGATCCTCTCAACCTGTCCAGCGTATGTCTGTCCACCTGCAGCGGGTGGAAGGGAGAGTCCAAAGCTCCGCCGATATCGTAATAATGCCCGCCTGCGGTCATGCCCCTTTGCATCAGCAGCTGCCGGGCCACGGCCCCTGCGAATACCAGAGGCAGCGTCATGCGGCCGGAGAATATACCGCCGCCGGAGGGTATGCCGCCGTATTTTATGTACGCCGGGTAGTCGCAGTGGGAGGGACGGGGCAGTGAGGATATGTCCGCGTAATCCTTCGGTCTGAAGTCCGAATTTTCAAATTCCACACGAAGCGTATCTCCCGTGGTCACGCCGCCGCGCACGCCGGAAATGTATATTGGAACGTCGGCCTCCGTCCGGGAGGTAACGCCTTTTTTGCTTACGCCCCTGCGCCTTTCAATGTCCCGGGAAATGATTTCCCCGTCCAGCCTCAGCCCCTTTGGCAGCTCCATGGTAAGGCCCATCCGCTTTTCGTGTGAGCCGCCGTAGATATCAAGCTTTATGCTTCCCCATGGCCTCATGATATGCTGCCTCCCAGCTGTCTGTATTCATCAAAGAACCCCGGCGCGGATTTGCTGACGCACTCCGCCCCATTAAGCTCTATCCCGCCGCAAAGGCCCGCCGCCATTATCAAAAGCATTGCTATGCGGTGGTCGTTATGGCAGAGGCAGGCTGCGCCGTGGAGCTCCCCGCCGCCCCTTATGGTGAATCCGTCGGGAGCCTCATCTATATCCGCCCCCAGCCTTTTAAGCTCGGTTGCGATGGCGCTTATCCTGTCGCACTCCTTGAAGCGCAGCCGCCCGCCGTTTTTGACCACGGTGCTGCCTTCTGCCGCCAGAGCCGCCAGCGCTATGGCGGGGGCAAGATCCGGAGTGTCGGATACGTCTACGTCTATACCGCGAAGCCGGCCGGGGGATACCGTGACGCTGCCGCCGCCCATATCCACCCTTGCCCCCATGCGGTCCAGTATGCTGAGCATTGCCCTGTCTCCCTGTATGGAACCGGGGTCCAGGCCCGTGACGGTCACGGGACCGTATACCGCGCCCGCCGCTAAAAACAGCGATGCGTGGGTATAGTCCCCCTCAACGGTCACGTCCGCGGCCTTGAGGCGCCGGGGCTTTACCAGTATGGTGTCCTGGCCCATCCATTGGCTCTCGCCGCCGAATGCGGAGAGCGAAGCGCGGGTCAATTCGACGTAGCTTTTGCTCTGTAGGGGAGTGGTGAGCCGTATGCGGCTTTCCCCCTCCAGCAGCGACAGCGCCAGCAGCAGCCCGCTTATATATTGGGAAGAAACGTCTCCCCTTATGGGAAACTCCCCGGGGCCGAAGCTCCCGGAGACGCTGAGCTTCTCCGCTGCTACACCCTTGCTTTTGAGAAGCTCTGTTACGGGCTCCATTGGCCGGGCGGCCAGCGACGGTGACAGCATAAACTCCGCCCTCCCCCCAATGAGGGGAGCAACGGGGTAAAGCAGCCTGTATGTGGCGCCGGAATCCCGGCAGTCAAGGCGGAGGACGTCCGGCTTTGCATTTATGCCTGTTATTTCAAGGGTGTCGTCCCGGAATACGGCTGCGGCCCCGAGGGCGCGTATGCAGTCGAGGGTAGCGGTCAGGTCGTCCGGCAGCTCCCCCGGCAGATCCCGTATGACGCTTCTGCCTTGGGCCAGGGCGGCGCATATCATGTATCTGTGTGCGGCGCTCTTTGAGGGTATGGCTGTCACGGAGCCATGGGGCCGCCCGGAAAACCGCGTCATCGGGCCAGACTCAGCGCCCTGTCGCAAAGCTCTCCTATGGGCATGGCGATCACGGCAGCCTGTCCGATCTTTTTCAGGAACACGGCGTTGACGGTTTCGCCGTCCCCCTTCTTATCCAGCAGCATGGCGGCGCGGAAGGCATCTTTGTCTATATTCTCCATCTCTGTGGGCAGCCCGGCGGCGGAAAGGGCGGATATGAGCTGCTCCGCCGCGCCCGGCTCGGTCAGCCCCATGCTCTCGCCTATTTTTGCCATGGCTACCATGCCTATGGATACGCCGCAGCCGTGCAGCAGCTCAAAGCCGCTTGCCCGCTCCAGCGCGTGACCTATGGTGTGGCCGAAGTTCAGCTCCCGGCGAATGCCGGTATCCTTGGGGTCAGCCTGAACATAGCCCGCCTTTATCATGGCGGTGCGGTATACGGTTCGGGTGAGGTCGTCCTCCCCTGAGTTAAGGTCGCCCGAGGATATGGCGCCGCACTTTATGACCTCAGCCATGCCGGAGGCGAGGTGCTCCCTGGGCAGTGTGGAAAGGAGGGCTGTATCTGTCACCACCAGTACGGGCTGGTAGAATGTGCCTATGAGGTTTTTGCCCCGGGGATGGTCTATGGCCACCTTTCCCCCGATGGAGGAATCCGCCTGGGCCAGCAGCGTGGTGGGACAGTGTACGAGGGGCACGCCCCGTCTGTACGTGGCTGCGGCAAACCCCGCCGCGTCCCCTACGGTGCCGCCGCCAAAGGCTATCACCGCGTCTGAGCGGCCTATCAGGTTGTCCATAAGGCCGGAATATATGTCGAAAAGCCTGTCGCGGCTCTTTATCTCCTCGCCGGGGGGCAGTATGATGCTGCCGGCTCTGACCTTTGCCCGCTCCAGCGTGGCCATGATGGTATCGAGGTGCAGCTTTGCCACAGTCTCGTCCGTCACCACCGCCGCCCTGCGGAAGCCGGTGAACAGGCCCTCTTCCTTTATCATGCCGGGACCTATCTGTACGCTGTATTCCCGGTTGTCTGCGTTTACGGAAATTCTCATGTCAATTTACTCCAAGGGCATCTCATGCCATACTATTTCAGCACCTATAATAACACATATCCGTCCCAATATCATCATAGCGTCTGGAAAAAAACCGTGGCGTAGTGTAAACTATATATGATTAAAAAAGCGACAGGAGGCTTAAATATATGCTGGAAAAACTCAGGAAGGCTATGAAGACTGCCGATATAGACATGCTGCTGATACCCTCGGCAGACCCCCACGGTTCGGAGTACCCGGAGGAATACTTCAAGGCACGCAAGCACTTTTCGGGCTTTACGGGCAGCGCCGGAACTCTGCTCATATGGCAGGGGGGCGCCGGGCTTTGGACGGACGGAAGGTATTTTCTTCAGGCGGAGAGGCAGCTTGAGGGCAGCGGCATAGACCTGTTCAAGATGCGGGAGCCGGGCGTTCCCACGGTGGATGAGTTCATAGCGGAAAACATAAAGGGCGGCGTATTGGGCGCCGACCTTCGCACCATATCCGCCAGCGAGGGCATGGAGCTTGAAAAGGGCGGAGCCATATTAAAGGACTGCCGCAGCCTGATAGACGGCTGCTGGGAGGGAAGGCCGGAGCTTTCAAGGGAGCCGGCGTATGTGCTGCCTATGGAGCTTGCGGGGGTTTCCTCATCGGATAAGCTTGGGGCTGTCCGCGCCGAGATGGCAAGGTGCGATGTCAATGCATGCATATTTACGGATCTTGCGGATATAGCGTGGCTGTTCAATATACGGGGCAACGACGTAAAGTATCTTCCCGTGGCGCTCTCCTACGCCATAGTTGAAAAGCAGAAGGCATATGTATTCATGGATGCTGCCAAGGCGGCCCCCATAGCGGCGCACCTCAAGGCTCTGGATACAGAGATACTGCCATATGACGCCATATATGAGTTCATAGGCCGCTACGGCGAGAAGGACGCCGTAATGTGCGCGCTGTCGATACTGAACTATAAGCTGTATCAGGGCATAGCGCGATGCAGGGTGGTGGATACGGATCCGGTGCAGCTGCTGAAGGCGGTAAAGAACCCCGTGGAGCTTGAGAATATGCGCAAGACCCACATAAAGGACGGCGTGGCCGTCACCCGCTTCATGCACTGGGCAAAGACCCACGCAAAAGAGGGATATACCGAAATGCAGGCCGCAGATGTGCTTGAGGGCTTCCGCAAAGAGCAGGAAGGGTATATGTACCCCAGCTTTGAGACTATCGCGGGCTACGGCCCCCACGGAGCCATAGTACACTATTCCGCTACCCCTGAGACGGATATACCCGTAAAGCCGGAGGGGCTGCTGCTGGTGGATTCCGGCGGCCAGTACATGGGCGGCACCACCGACATAACCCGCACCATAGCATTGGGGCCTCTGACAAAAGAAGAAAAGCAGTCCTTTACCATAGTCCTTGAAAGTATGCTTGCGCTGCTCACCTTCAGGTTCCCAAAGGGCTGCGCGGGCTTTAACCTGGACGCCATAGCCCGGGCTCCCTTCTGGAGCAGGGGCATGGACTACAACCACGGCACAGGTCACGGCGTAGGCTATATGCTTTCGGTACACGAGGGCCCCAACGGCATACGCGGGCAGCGCCGGGTAAAGTCCGAGGATGCGGAGTTCGTTCCGGGCATGATAACCTCGGACGAACCGGGCATATATATCGAGGGCAAATACGGCGTTCGCCACGAGAACCTGGTGGAGTGCGTGGAGGCTGAGCCCGGCTCAAGGTATCTTGAGTTTAGGCCCATCACCTTCGTGCCCATAGACCTTGACGCCATAGATGAGGATACCCTGACCGAGACTGCGAGACTGCAGCTCAATGCCTACCATAAGGAGGTATACGCCAAACTTGCCCCTCATATGGGTGAGGAAGAGCTGGTATGGCTGAAGGAATATACGAGGGAAATATAGCGTGGAGCGTGAACCGCAGGATAAAAAGCTGTTTTGCAGGTGGGGCGAGCTTGCCTTCGCGCTGGGCACCTTCTTTATAGCCTTAGGAGTTTCGCTTATGGAAAAGGGCGGCCTCGGCATGTCAATGGTAACGTCACAGTCCTACATAATATCCCTTGCCGTGCCTTTTTTCACGTTCGGCATGGCGGACTACCTGCTTCAAGGGGTGCTGCTCATAGGGTACTATATAATAGTACGCAGGTTCGACTGGAAGAACATACTGTCCTTCTTCTCCGCCTTTATCTTCGGCGTGGTGCTGGACGGCATAATGTGGGTGATGCGGGACCTTCAGGCGGCAACCCTTGTACAGCGCATACTCTTCTTCGCAATGGGGATGCTGATAAACTCGCTGGGCGTGGCCTTATTTTTCCAGACCTACCTGCCATTGCAGGTGTATGAGCTGTTCGTGACGGGCATCGTGGAGCGGTTCGGCTGGAAGCTCCACAGGGTAAAGACCTGCTTCGACATGTGCTGCTGCCTGTCCTCTGTAATACTTTCCCTGGTATTCTTCGGGAAGCTCAGGGCAATAGGTGTGGGGACGGTGGTGTGTGCGCTGTTTTCCGGTACTCTCATAGGCCTTTATACAAAGGTAATGCAAAGATACATAGACTTCTCCCCCGCCTTCCCGAAGCTTTACGCCTTCTTCAGGAAGGACGCGGGAAAACAGGCATAGCAAATATACACATATAATTTGGAGGAATAAACAAATGCAAAGAAAACCCGGAAGCGGAGGACGGCAGAAGCGCATATCCGGCAGCGGCAGCGTATTCAGGCGGGGCAGCGGCCTCGGCACAGGGCCTGTAGGCTCGGGCGGCGGCTTCGGGGGCAGCTCCGGCAGCTCTGGGGACAGGGACGGCAGGGGCGGCGGCAGCATGGGCCTTATCGCCCTGCTCATAGCATATCTCTTAGGCCGGGGAGGCAGCGGCGGAAACGGCAAGCGCAAGGGCGGCTGCCTTTCCCGAATAATACTGCTTCTTGTGATACTTGCCCTGGGCTATATGGTGGTGCAGTGCGTCGCGGGAGATATGGACGGTACCGGCGGCTACGACGGCAGCAGCGACATACAGCTTATCGAGGCGGAGCCCACCCCCACGCCCAAGCCCCAGCTCGCCCAGACCCAGGCGGTGGCGGCGGATACCACGGTATCAAATCTCGCAAGGGAAAAGCGTACCCAAATAAGGGGCGGCGGGCAGGACGTGTATACCATAATGGTATACATGTGCGGAACCGACCTTGAGAGCAACTACGGTATGGCCACATCGGACATAAACGAGATGCTCCACGCCGACCTTTCGGATAAGGTCAACATAATCGTGGAGACCGGCGGCGCGGATAAGTGGCAGAACACCGTAATAAGCAGCAAGGTCAACCAGATATACCAGGTAAAGAACGAGGGCATACTGCGCCTTGAGGCCGATTTCGGCAAAAAGGCCATGACAAAGGCCGAAACGCTTACCGAGTTCATACAGTACTGCGAGACAAATTTCCCCGCCGACCGCTATGCGCTGATAATGTGGGATCACGGCGGAGGGTCCAACACCGGCTACGGCTACGACCAGAAATTCCCCAACGGCTCCATGACGCTGGACGTGTTCAACAAGGCATTGAAGGACGCGGGCTGCACCTTTGACTTCATAGGCTTTGACGCCTGCCTCATGGCGACGCTGGAGACCGCCATGGTGGCCGAGCAGTATTCGGATTACTTCATCGCCAGCGAGGAAACTGAGCCGGGCTGCGGCTGGTACTATACCAACTGGCTCACCCAGCTTAGCAGGAATACCTCCATGGATACCGTATCCATAGGAAAAACAATAATAGACGACTACACGGCGGCCTGCCGCCAGCAGTCCTCCTCCAACCAGACCACGCTGTCATTGATAGACCTTGCGGAGCTTTCGGGAACCGTGCCTGAGGCGTTCAATAAGTTCGCCTCCTCCACGGTCGAGCTGATAGATTCCGACAGCTATACCGTGGTATCCAATGCGCGCAGCAGGGCAAAGGAATTCTCCTCCGGCATAAACCAGATAGACCTGATAAACTTCGCGGACAATATGGGAACGCCTGAGGCGAAGGCGCTTTCCGAGGCGCTGCGCGGCTGCATAAAGTACAACAGGGTATCCAAGTCCCTTGCCAATGCCAACGGCATTTCCATCTACTTCCCCTACCGGAAGCTTTCCTCCATGAACAGCATGGTGGATATATACGATGAGATAGGCATGGACGACGCATATACCAACTGCATAAGGAGCTTTGCCTCCGTTGCGGCAGGCGGCCAGCTCACCTCCAGCTCCTCCGGCTCCCCCCTCACCTCCCTGTTCGGGGATATGAGCGGCAGCGGCAACAGCGCCGATATGCTTTCCGAGCTGCTCTCCGCGGCGCTTTCCGGCAGCGGCAGCTACTCCTCCGGCAGCAGCTACTCCTCCGGCGGCTCCAGCTATTCCGACCTTTATGATATGTTCGCGGGCATGCGCTCGGTAAAGAACAAAAAGGCAAGGTGGCTGGACAGGGACGCCATGACTGCGGCGGAGGACTTCTACGCGAACAACCGGCTTGACGCCTCGCGCCTCACAGCTACCCTCAAGGACGGCAAAAAGGTGCTGAAGCTCACCGATGCCGAGTGGGATCTGGTGCAGGATACGGCGCTCAACGTATTCATAGACGACGGGGAGGGCTACATAGACCTTGGCATAGACAATACCTACGAATTCGACGACGACCTTGACCTGATACTGGACTACGACAAGACCTGGATCGCCCTCAACGGCCAGGTGGTGCATTACGAGCTGATGTCCAACGACGTGGACGGCGACTCCTACGTCATAACCGGACGGGTACCGGCCCTGCTCAACGGGGAGCGGGTAGACCTTATACTGGTATTCACCGATGAGGATCCTTACGGTACTGTGGCCGGAGCCCGCATAGTATACGGCGATGAGACGGATACCGTAATGAAGGGCCTTATAGACATAAAGCCCGGCGACACGCTGGACTTCCTCTGCGATTACTATAGCTACGACGGGGAGTATCTGGACAGCTACATGCTGGGCAACCAGATGACCGTTGAAGGGGAACTCACCATAACCAACGTGAGCATAGCGCAGGAGAAAGCCCTTTCCACCTTCCGGCTCACGGATATATACGGCGCGGAATACTGGACAGAAGCCCTTGAAAACTGACAAGGCAAGGAGAGAAATGTTATGAGATCAGAAGCAAAGAAGTTTAGGACGGTGGCTTCGCTTATCGTTATGGCGCTTTCCGGTGTGGCAGGGTTTTTTATAGGCGCTGCCCTCGGCAATGCTTGGGGCGGGGCGATATGCTTTTCCATGATCGCCGGGATCGCCTGCGTGGTTTACGCGGTGGATAATCGGGACGAGTAAAAAGCATCTGCGGCATTACCGGCAAAAGGCTTTGCCAAGCTAAAAAGGAACGGCTTCGGGCGTTCCTTTTTAGTATTATGTTTTTTATTTGTCGGGCTTTTCTGCCCTTACCGCTCCTTGGCGGCCTCTTCCTCCTCCAGCACTCTGTAGGCTACCTTGCCTACAAGCGTCTTGGGAAGCTCCGGGCGGAACTCCAGCTCCCGGGGCATTGCGTACCTTGCAACGTACTTAGAGCAATGCTCCAATATGTCCTTCTTCAGCTCCTCGCTGCCCTCATAGCCCGGCTTGAGCATTACGAAGGCCTTTACCCGCTGGACCCTTATGGGATCCTTTACGCCTATGACGCAGGCAAGGTGTACCGCCTCATGGGCTTCCAGCACGTTTTCTATCTGGGATGGGTATACGTTATAGCCGTTGGTGACTATCATGCGCTTGATGCGTTGACGGAAGTATATGAAGCCCTCCTCGTCCATTTTGCCCAGATCGCCGGTATGTACCCATATGAGGCCGTCGCCGTGGTCCTTCATGGTGTCTGCGGTCTCCTTGGGGTGGTTCACGTAGCACAGCATCACCGTGGGGCCGGCAAGACATATCTCGCCCTCCTCGCCGTATGGAAGCTCCTTTGTGGTGCCGGGCTTTACTATCTTATAGTAGGTATCCGGGAAGGGCAGGCCAATGCTGCCCTCCTTCGCCTTGTGCATGGGGGTAAGGCAGCTGGCGGTGACGCACTCGGTGGTTCCGTAGCCTTCGCGGACTTTGATAGTTGCGCCGTGGGATCCAAGGAACGCATCAAAGCGCTTCTTCAGCTCCACTGAGAGGGAGTCGCCACCTGAGAATACACCCTTCAGGCAGGAAAGCTCCAGAGCGTCCGCCTCGGGCACGCGCAGAAGCGCCTCAAACAGCGAGGGTACGCCTGCTATCAGGTTGGGGCGGTGCTTTTTTAAGAGCTGCGCGTAGCTCTTGGGGGTGAAACGGGGTATCAGTATGCAGTGGCCGCCGTTTGCCAGCATGGAGTGAATGCTTACGCCGAGGCCGAAGCCGTGGAACATGGGCATTATGGCCAGCATCTTGTCGCCGGGGCGGAAGAAGCTGTTGGTGGCGATTATCTGGGCCGCCAGAGCGTTAAAGTTGAGGTTTGACAGGCTTATGCCCTTCATGGTGCCGGTGGTGCCGCCGCTGTAGAGTATTGCGGCAGGAGCACCGGCGTCCCTGTGGCAGCGGTAATCGGTGACGTTTTCGCCCTGCTTGAGGAAGTCCTTCCACCATATGAAGTCATCACCCTCGGGCTTCTTTATTTTCCTGCCCTCTGTGAGCTTGTAGCCCAGCTTCATTATGGGGGAAAGGGCGTCCGCTACGGAGGTTATGATTAGATGGGGAAGCTCAACCTCGCGGCGCACCTCAGCAAACTTATCATAGAACTGATCTAGCGTTATGGCCGCTACGCTTTCGGAGTCCCTCAGGCAAAAGGCTATCTCCTTTACGGCGGAAAGGGGGTGTACCATGTTGGCTATTGCGCCCACCATGTTTACCGCATAGAATATGGTAACTGTCTGGGGGGCGTTGGGCATGCAAATGGTGATCTTGTCCCCTTCCTTTATCCCCATTGCCCTCAGTGCCTTTGCGCAGGCATGGATATCCTCCACAGCCTTTTTATAGGTGACGGCGCTGCCCATGAAGTCGTAAGCGATATAGTCCGGGTACTTTTCCGCCATGCACTCGATCGCCTCCTCGAGAGTACCCATAAAGTAATCGAGGTGCGCGGGACATTCGGGATCGTAGCTTTTGAGCCAGGGCGCCTTCGCGGTGACGCGGCTTTCATCGATGTAGCTGTGTGCGTATGCTGTGTTGCCCATATTAAAATTCAACTTCCTCATTAGATTTCTGATCCAAAAGCTCCGGGTGAGTAAGCAGGTGCTTCAGGAGCTTTATTGTCTTTGAGTAATAGTAGCCGTCGGCGATACGCTCGTCCAGCGTTATGCCAAGGTCAATTACTTCCCGCATCTCTACGGAGCCGTCCTCCTGATAGAAGGGAGCCATGTGCTTTTCGCCTATTACCACGAATATGGAGTTGGTACCCCAGTTGGTCAGGTGATGGTAGCCCGCGTGCAGCCCTATGCTGCCAAGATTGGTTACGAATACCGACGCCTGATTCGGATCTTCCTTTATGAGGAAATCAGGCACCTTCCCTTTGCGGTCCAGGGAAAAGAGTATTTTCATCACGAGACGCATCATAAAGGGGGGCAGGCGGAGCAAAAGCCCCATCTTGTCGGTGGAGTTGTCCTCTGCCGAGCCCTTGCGGAAGGAGGTCACCCTCTCCTTTATGCTCCGGTGAATGGTGTCGATGTTGTCATCGTCCCCAAAGGCCTTGTAGAATATGGATTCCGAGGACTCGTCCGCGAACTGGCGCTTTACCATGAAGGCTGCGGTGATCCATCTCCGCTGGTATATCCTGTTGCCTGAGATGAAGCGGTTCATCTTCGGCCTGAGGGTTATGGTGCGTACCAGCGCCGCAACTATGGCGTGGAGGTAGGTATACTTGAACTCCGGGTCGCCCTCCGTCTTTTTCTTAAGGTATCCGTTCAGGGCGGTTATATCTATCTGCTCCTGAATAAAGGCCTCGTTGTCCGCCCTGTTGGGGTAGAGGTACGGCATGAAGCCGTGCAGGGGGTCAAGGTCTTTAAGCCATACGCCGTCCTTGCGGTCGCCCCTTTTTATCCTTTCAGCCATCTAAATTATTCCTCCCGTAAAGTAGAAGCGTTAATTCGGTATAAATTCACCTATGGATTATATCATACAAATTTGTGAAATAATAGCGGCTAAGGCAGAATAATTAAAATATTTTAATGTTTGTCGAAATCACTTAGCGGCATATATGGCTTTTCGGCACTTGCCCGTATTTACATTATGTAATAAAATATATCCGATACACTCATCAGGAGGTGAAACATGTCCACTATTACCTATAAATGCCCAAATTGCGACGCAGACCTCACGTATCGCCCCGCTACAGGAGACTTCGGCTGTGAGTACTGCGGCAGCAGCTACACCGGGGAGCAGCTTAATGAGCTTATCAAAAACCAGAAGATAATAGATGAACAGAAGGAGAGCGAGGGCACCGCCTTTGACGAGCACGCGGTGGTATATACCTGCCCCAACTGCGGCGCGGAGGTAATAACCGACGACACAACGGCAGCTACCTTCTGCTTTTACTGCCATAATCCCGTAATATTAAAGGGCCGGCTTTCCGGCGGTATGGCACCGGATAAGGTGATACCCTTCTCCATTCCAAAGGAAAAGGTAAAGGAACAGCTCATAAGCTGGTGCAAGTCAAAAAAGTACATAGACGACGGCTTCTTCAGCGAGATGCAGCTGGAAAAGCTCACCGGCGTATACTTTCCATTCTGGCTGGTGGACAGCGACGTAAGGGCCACCATGACCGCCAAGTCCAACTCCCTTAAAGTATGGGTGGTGGGCGATATAGAATACACCGAGACCAGCGTTTACGCCCTGACAAGGAGCGGCGACGTAAAGCTCAGCGAGATCACCGTAAAGGCGCTGGACCGGAAGGATGCGGAACTGCTCAACGGCGTATACCCCTATGATATGTCCGGCCTTAAGGACTTTAACATGAGCTTCCTTTCGGGCTTCATGGCAGAAAAGCGCAACATTAAGAAGAACGCCGCCGAGCCTCAGGCAAACGAGATAATACGCTCTGCTGCGGAGGGTCAGCTTGAAGGCACCCTTTCCGGCTACGGCACCGTTACCGGCCAGAACATGGCGGTGGACGAGGTCAAGTCTGACTGGAAGTACGCCCTCATGCCTGCGTGGACCATGACATACCGCTACAAGGGTGAGCTTTACTACTTTGCCATGAACGGCCAGACCGGCAAGATCGCCGGCCGAGTGCCGGTGAGCAGGAAGAAGACCAACCGGCTCATGTGGACGATCACCGCCGCCTGCCTTGTGATAGGCGCGCTTATAGGAGGGCTTGCCATATGAAAAAGCTTTTGACGGCAATCGTTATATCCGCGCTGTGCCTTGGGCTTTGCTCCGGGGCCTTGGCTGAGGGGGAGAATGTGATATCCGCCGATGAGTTCAACGGCCCAGCCCAGCCCACCGCGGCTCCCGGCGAGGAATCCGCCGTGTGCAATTCGGAGGAAGCCGGGAAGGTGCAAAGGGTATTTGACCTTGCGGAGCTGCTGACAGACGACGAGGAGGCGGAGCTGCAAAGCCGTATTGACGGCCTTGTTGAGCAGTATAATCAGGATATAGGCATAGTCACGGTAGAGGACGAAAGCGTTATGAGTACGCAGGAGTTTGCCGATGAGTTCTACGAAAACAGCGGCATGGGGATAGGCGAAAACCGTACCGGTGTGCTGTTCTGCATAGACATGTATAACCGGGAGACCTATCTCACCACCACCGGCGACATGATAGACATAATAGACGACCAGCGGCGTGAGGAGATATTCGACGCCCAGATGGAATACCTTTCCGGCGGCGATTACATGGGCGCGTTTTCAGAGGCTCTGGATTACACCGATAAGTTTATTGAAATGGGCGTGGCAGACGATCATACCGGCATAAACGCAGCTACCGGCGAGGTGATGGATCCCTCGGAATACGGCAGCACCTACGACCCAGACAGGGCGGCTACTCCCGCGGAGCGTGCGGAGGGCGCGGCTGTGCTGGGCGGAATCGGCGGCCTTATAGGCCTTCTTGCGGGGCTGATAGCCAAGAGCTCCATACAGAAGAGCTATGCCAGAAAGTACGTGCCTTCGGAATATAACTGGCGTGCAAAGTCAAAGCTCAACCTCCGGGTAAACGATTCAAAGCTGGTGAATAAGTTTGTCACCACTCGGGTAATACCCCGCAACAACGACAGCGGACCCCGCTCCGGCGGAGGCGGCCATAGCACCAGCACTGTGCATATGTCCTCCGGCGGCATGTATCACGGAGGCGGCGGGCGGAAGTTTTAAACGACAAAAGCACCCCCGGGCGCTTCAGCATATCCATAAAACCCCATGCTCCGATGCGGAGCTACATCTGCCAAGAAAAAGTAAACACGAAAACCACTATAATTAAAAGCCCAGCTCGATCCTGTACTGAACTGGGCTTTTATAGTCTAAGGCGGCTGCAGACGAACTGTTATTGAAGTAATGTACTTACTGATCCAGGAGTAAGAGTACATCCTCCGTAGTCGCTAAACCGAAGTCGAGGTAGATTTTTCTTATACACCCGTTTAGTGCTTCAATGATGGATTATCTGTTGGAGTTCCCCTCTGTCACATCGACCGTATTATGTTCAGCCTGTGGAAAAATCCCGGGGTTGATAAGTGATCTTATTGTACGCCGAAAACCACTCGCTTGGCGAGTGGTTCAAAAGAGGCTTCTGCCGATGGGGAAAAATAAAACTCCCTCTGTTATAGTAGAGATGCGGTCTGGCAACTGCAAACTACAAAACAAAGGGAGGCCACTCAAGAGTGAATGACACAAACAGTTTAGCGCATACAAAATGGAACTGCAAATATCACATCGTATTCGCGCCGAAATATCGGCGCAAGGTGTTCTTCGGTGAGAAACGCAGGGAAATCGGGAAAATACTGCGGCAGTTGTGCGAATGGAAAAAGGTGACGATTGTAGAGGCAGAGGTATGCTCGGATCATATTCATATGCTGCTTGAGATTCCACCCAAAATCGCGGTTTCGAGCTTTGTGGGATACCTGAAGGGTAAAAGCTCGCTGATGATATACGAGCAGTTCCCAAATTTGAAGTATAAGTATAGAAACCGCGAATTTTGGTGCCGTGGATACTATGTGGATACCGTAGGAAAGAATGCAAAGAAAATAGAAGAGTATATCCGAAACCAATTAGAGGAAGACAGGATGGGCGAACAACTGACAATGGGAAACTTCTAAGCCCGTTTACGGGCTGCTGGTAACAAGCCCATGCAGATGTCAGACCGTACCAACGCCGCATGAGGCGTGGCTGGTAACATAGGGCTTTGCCCGTTTAAGAAATACCCCCGGCTTTGCCGGGGGATCATTATTATAGAGTAGTAGTTATTAGAGTCCCTCTCCAAGGACTGTGCTACACTGTAAGGGATGCTGTGGATTGGTTATGTTCTCCTACCGCAAGACGGTTCTTGAAAGGCTCCAACCACAGTCCTTTACAGTATTGTTAATCAGTTAGATACCGCCAGACGGTTTATCTAGAACAAGGTTACAAGAGTAAAGCGTCCTGTGGACCCAGCATCAAATAAACATACCAGAGGTACCATCATGATTTGCGTGGGAATTGACGTTGCCAAGGATAAGCACGATTGCTTTATCCTCAGCTCAGAAGGCGAAGTCCTTGCAGATGTATTTACCATCCCAAACAACGCAGAGGGCTTTGACACGCTGCTGCAAACCATTCGCCGCTGTGCTCGCCCGGAAGACAAAATAAAAGTAGGGCTTGAGGCTACCGGACATTACAGCTACAACATCCTCGGATTTTTGCTTAACGAAGGTCTGGACACCTACGTCATCAATCCGCTGCACACCAACCTCTACCGGAAAAGCCTGAGCCTTCGCAAAACGAAGACAGACCGTGTCGATGCGCGAACCATTGCAGCTATGCTCATGTCTGATGTGGACCTCAAGTCCTACACAGACACAGCTTACCACAACGAGGAGTTAAAGTCACTCACAAGATACCGGTTTGATAAAGTTCGTGAACGAGCGAAGCTGAAGCAGTCGGTTTCCCGTCTGGTCACAATCCTGTTTCCTGAACTGGAAAAGCTGGTTTCAACACTGCACACGGCATCCGTTTACGCACTTCTCAGCGAGTTTCCCGGCGCCAAACAGGTTGCCGGAGCGCACCTGACGCATTTGAAAGCCGTCTTACACGACGCCTCCAAAGGCCGCTACGGACGGGATATGGCAACAACGTTTCGGGATGCTGCCAGATGCTCTGTCGGCTCTGTCATGCCGGCCAAGTCCCTGGAACTGCGGCATACGATCCGCCTGATTCACGAGCTGGACGCCGAGATAGAGGACATTGAGGCTGCTATCCAGTCCATGATGGACGACATACAATCTCCCATTACTACTATCCCCGGCATGGGTGTCCGCATGGGCGCTATGATCCTTGCCGAGATCGGTGACTTCTCCCGCTTCGACTCGCCGGATAAGATCCTTGCGTATGCTGGAATGTCCCCATCTACTTACCAGTCCGGGCAGTTTTCACTGTCTGGAGCCTACTCGCACATGGAGAAGCGAGGCTCCCGTTATTTGCGCTACGCGCTTTATAACGCCACCAAATACGTCTGCCTTTGGGAGCCGACCTTTGCCGCTTACCTCACCAAGAAACGGGCTGAGGGCAAGCACTACAATGTTGCGCTCTCCCATGCGACCAAGAAGTTGGTTCGGCTGATTTACGCTTTGGAGAAATCCAAACGGCCATACAGCACAGCCGCATAACAGCTTTTCTCTCATATGCTTAGTTGGGCGTCTAACCGGACGTTTGCTTTGCTATACCTTTTTTGAGCCGTCTACATTTTCTCACCATCCCATGCAGTTCAGGCTTGACATCTAATAGTTAGTCTTTTATGGAAATAAACTCGCAGTTTTGCTGGGGGGAAGAGCCTCTTTCAGCAGTCCGTTGAAAAACCTTGGGCGCGGATCCAGCTTTGAAGTGATTCAAGCCGCTGTCCGTCCAGCAACTGAACATCCGCCATGGTATAGGTCAGGCCGCAGGAACGGTATTTACCACTGCCGTATTGATGAAAGGGCAGCAGCTCATATTTGGTCAGCCCCAACGTTTTAAGATAATCCATAATTTGGGAGATCTGATCCCGGGCATCGTTAACGCCCGGGATCAACGGCGTACGAACAAGGATATCGGTTCCTTCCCCTGAGAGTATTTTCAAATTTTCGATGATCCGCTCGTTTTCGCGACCGGTCCATTTTCTATGCAACCGACTGTCCATGAGCTTGATGTCATAGAGAAACAGGTCGGTCACGCCAGCCATCTTTATAAGGACGTCTTTTTCCGTGAATCCGCAGGTTTCCAACGCGGTTCGGATACCTTGGCGCTTACATTCGCAGAGAAGGGCCCAGGCAAAATGATGCTGCTTCAGCGCCTCCCCCCCAGAGAGCGTCACGCCGCCGCCGCTTTGTTCATAAAAAACACGGTCTTTTTCCACCTCGTGCAGCACATCGTCTACAGACATTCTCCGTCCTTTGATGGACAAAGCGCCTGTTGGACATACAGCCGTCCATCTAAGATCGCTTAGCGTGTTGCAGCGCAGCCAGTCTATGGCGATTCCGTCTTTCGTCCGCCGGACGCAGCCGGACGGCGCGGCATCGGCGCATCGACCGCATCCAATGCATTTAGAGAGCTCGTAAAACAACTGCGGCTCGTCCCGCCATGATTCCGGATTGGAGCACCAGGCGCAGCGAAGCAAACAGCCTTTTAAAAACACCACGGTTCGGATGCCCGGGCCGTCATGGATACTGTAGCGCTGTATATTGAAAACCGTTCCCTTCGGAGTCTTCATGCTCTCATTCTCCCTGCTGCGTCCGCAATATGATTTCATTCTGGATCTCTTCATCCAGTTCCACGAAAAACGCGCTGTACCCGGCGACACGCACCACCATGCCGCGGTAATCCTCAGGGTGCTTCTGCGCATCCCTTAGTTTCTGCGAAGTCAGTACGTTGAATTGGATATGCATGCCGCCCAACGTAAAATAGCCCCTAATCAAGTCCGTTAGCTTTTGTCGGTCCGAGTCGGTTTTCAGCATCGCGGGCATAAATTTCAAATTAAAATTCACACCGTTGATTGCCAGAGCATGCTTAACCTTTGCCACCGATTTGGCCGCCGCCGTCGGCCCCAGCCGATCCATGCCGTGCTTGGGTGAAACGCCGCCGTCCCCTAGGGGCGTGCCGGCTTTCCTGCCGCTGGGCAGGGCGCACACCTGCTTGCCGAGCGGCGTGTTAGAGGATAGGCAGAATAGCCCGGGGCGGTATTTGGCCCCAAAAGGCGACACGTGACCGGGGCGGGTCACGCTTTTGCAGTACTGCTCGCCGGCATACGCCGTCCAATGGTCCGCACGGTCGTCGTCATTGCCATATTTAGGCACACTATGGATCATTGTCTGCCGGAGTGGTTCCCGGCTTTTAAAATCATTTTGAAGCGCCGAGAGAAAGTCTTCCTTTGAAAGGTTTTTTTCGTCAAAGATCATTTGCTTGATGACGGTGAGAGAATCGCCCACATCGGCGATGCCCACGCCTTGCACGCCCACGTAATCATATTTGGCGCCACCCGACGTACAGTCCTTTCCTCTCTCCAGGCAACCCTTTAAAAGCATGGAGCTTACGATGTGCTGGCCATAGCGGGCGTGCAGCAGCTCAATGCCGTTGAGCGCGCTGACCATCATGTCGACAAAGTAGTCGACCTGCTTTTCGTAAGCCCCCAAAAACTCTTCGAAGGTGTCAAACGAGGTAAAGTCGCCTGTTTTTGGGCCCATCTGTTTGCCGGACATCTGGCAGACGCCGTCAAAGAGCGCCAGTTCCAGGCATTTTGCCAGGTTAAAATAGCAGGCATTGCTGCGACCCATGGTATTGCCCTGGCCAGTCGGCTCCACGCATCCCACAATGGCGTAATCCAACGCATCGACAGGTTCGACACCGTCGCCTTTTAAAGCCTCAATGATAAGCTCATCGTTGAAGAAGGGCAGCTTGCCCCCTTCTTTGCGGACCAGAATGGACAAAATCCGCCGTACAAACGCATCCGGGTTTTTCTTTGAGAGGCGGATGCTGGTGTTGGGTTCGGAATTAAATACGTTTTCCTCGGCGTCCAAGCATAGGTAGGTCAGCTCGTTGACCGCATCCTCCCCGTTTTCATCAAGCCCCCCCAGTACCAAGTTGACCGTGGTCGCGAAGCCGCCGTTGTTTCGGGCGCTCATATACGTGCCGGCCTTAATGATGTCGCTGTGTTTGACCCAAAAGGCTTCCAGCAGTTCCAGCGCCTCTTCCCGTACCATGACGCCGCGATTAAGGTCGGCTTTGTAATAGGGATAGAGGATCTGATCGACGCGGCCACCGGAAATGGCCGATCCGTTCTGGCTGCAATAGTCGATCAAAATGGTAAAATAATAGGACTGCAGCGCTTCATAGAAAGAACTGGCCGGCTCATAGGGCACGCGCTCGCAGTTTTTGGCGATCAAAAGCAGCTCGGCTTTGCGCCTTGGCGCGGGTTCCTTCTCAGCCATTGCACGGGCAAGCCGGGCAAAGCGGGACTGATAGGTCCGTATCCCTTCTATGACCGTCAGCACCGCATGGTAGAAGTGGCTTTTATCCACAAATTCTGGATCCAGTGGATCCAGCTTTCCTAAATACTCACGGGCATACCGTTCCACCTGCTTAAACCCTTTTTCAATAATTCCCTTGACATCCGGCAGATAATGGCCGTACCCGCTTCGGGTCCTTGAGAGCGGGTTGAACACCCTGTACGGGGAATCCAGTACGTCCAGCACCTTTTTATCGATATAATATCTGGAGATATCCCCTGTGTTTTTATTTTCCCAATAGGGGTACACCTCTCCGAGCAGTGCTTCTTTATCCGCCTCGGATATCTGGAGGGTGTCCACCTTTCTTACCGGCATAAGATCCAACTCTTTTTGGCTCAGTGTTCCGAATTCGGGGAACAAAGGCGCAGACCTTGGCTTTGACGCGTGGTTGCCGACAATCAGCTCATCCTCCTCGATCCGCAAAGTCATGTGCTCGAGGAGGTATTTCAAACTGTACGCCCTTCGGAGAACAGCGGGCATGCCTTCGGTTTCCCGATAGCTTTGTGTGACCAATTGCGCCCTTTCAATGCAAATAGAGGGTTTGACGCTCCGCATGGCGCCGTTGAGCTTGCACGTTCGCATCTGCCGCGTCAGGCCTTCCGGCAGCAGCTTTTTTGAGGGACAAACGGAATCATTCGGTTTCATACGGATCACCCTTTCTACTATATGTTATTATACCGCAAATCAAAATGATTTTCTTCGCCGCGCCCAAGATGAGGCAGTGGGGCACCCATCGGGTGCCCCGTCACATTAAGCCGTATTACCGTCCTGGGTGACGTTGCCGCTTGGCGACAGAAGGTCAGTACTGCTCTTTCGCGGCTTTGGCGTCCGTACCAAGACCCAGCACAATGGGTGTGGAGCGAAACCCAATGCCCATCCGGTCGATCCCCATATCGATCAGACGGAAAAAGTGCTCCTGGTCACGGATACCGCCCGATCCTTTTATCTTGATCCGGCCCCTAGCCGTGTCCATCATAGCCTCAATGACCTCCGTCGTGGCGCCGTCGCAGCGTCCACCAGTAAAAAAGCCTGTGGATGTTTTGGCAAAATCAGCACCGGCCGCAATAGCGGTCTCCGTTGCTTTTCTCACTTCCTCCAGCGTCAGCGCATCCGTTTCGAATATGACTTTAACAGCCGTCCCGTATTGATGACAAACGTCCGAGACTGCTTTGATATCCTTTTCCACCTCACCCCACATACCGCTGCGGATCCAGCCATAATTAGCGACCATATCCAGCTCGAAAATATTGCCTTTTTTGCAGTAGAGATCGGCTTGCATGACTTTCGATTCCGTGGTAGACAGCCCGAAGGGAAAGTCGCAGACCACGCAAAGTTTGGTTTGCGTACCCCGGCACATGGCGTCGGCGATCGCGATGGATGTCGGATTGATGCAAACGGTTTTGCAGCCGAAGTCGATTCCCTCTTGAATATAGCGCCGTATTTCAGCTTGGGTGAATTCAGGCTTGAGCACAGATTGATCGATATAAGCAGCCAGTTCCGCTACGGTCATGTCCTGAGCCTTTTTGTTGGGTTTCATAATGATGCCTCCTCAATCAATAAAAATCAATGGTGTTATAGTCTGTCAGACAGCGCCCGATCTCCGCCAAGGCCGGTGCGCTGGCCACGCCACCTTTCTTCGTGGTTGCCAGAGATCCGGCGGCATTGGCAAACGCGATCATTCGATCCAGATGGGCCGCTTCCAGCGACTCCAATCCGCCCGAGAGGTTTACCTGATAAAGAAGCGCCGCGAAAAAACAGTCTCCCGCGCCGGTCGTGTCCACTACAGGCACGTTGAACGCCGGCGCGCGGCCGGTATGCCCAAGATAGTAGTATTCGGCGCCATGATTGCCCTTCGTACTGACGATCAGTCGGCATCCGTATGCGGCCAGTTTTTTGGCAGCCGCTTTAAAATCTTTTTCGCCGGTCACAAGATACAATTCATCATCCGAGGATTTGTAGATATCGATCAAAGGGAGCAGGGGCGCTACTGCCTTCTTAACGCTGGCTTCGTCGCGCCACAGTCCCGGCCTGTAATTAAGATCGAACGCGATGGGAACGCCGCGCTCTGCGGCCTTGGAAACGGCGTACCGCACGGAGCTTTTTATTGGCTCGTCAGTTAGGCACATGCCGGAAAAGCAAAGCATGGCGCTCGAGAGTGTCTGCCCCATGGGTAGATCCTCTTTATCAAGAAAAATGTCCGCTCCGAAGCGCCGGGCAAAGCTGAAGCTGCGCTCTCCGTCCGCGGATAACGAAACAAACGCCTGCGTAGTAGGATGGACGGGATCCTCAGGGCAATGGCGAACGTCCACCCCCAAGCCCGCTAACTCGTCCAAAATAAAACGACCCATGAAGTCACGGCCAACTTTTCCCACAAAGAGCGTATTCATGCCAAGTTTGGCGGACGCCGCCGCCAGATTCACCATGGTCCCGCCGGTTTTCATCTGATACACTGGGGCATCCGGCCGGTAATCCGCAGCCGGCACATAATCAATCAATATATCGCCAATGGCACAGATGTCGTACATGCCCGATTTCTCCTTTACAAATTAATTGTTTGATTTGTATGATATAAATATATTCTGATTTTCGTTTTTTGTCAAGGTTTTCGCCCACATTTCTTGTGCCATCTCCTGTCAAACCATCTGACAACCAAAAAGATGCAGGATCCGTCACGGGCGCGAAAGGCGGCTTAAAGGCGAACGTCCATGCTCGGATCAGGGCTGAAATCTGGCTTTGCGGGTGTAAAAATCTTTTCTTTTTGGTCACTATATGGTATAATAAATATGTATGGATTGTTTATACCATACAGTTATGATTATACATTATTAATTCCACCCAAAGGAGGGGCCTGTGGATATCAACTACTTCAAACGCACATTCAAATTTTCCGAGGATACCAGCATTCCTCTTTATGAGCAACTGACATCCTATATTAAAATTCAGATACAGGCCGGCGTTCTCAAGCCCGGCGACAAAATGATCACCGAAAATGAGTTGTGCGAAATCTTAAATGTCAGCAGGACCACGGTGCGGCAGTCCATGAACAAGCTGGTCGAGCAGAAGTTTATATACCGCTATAGGGGAAAGGGCTCCTTCATCGCGGATCAGAAAGTAAAGCGAGCCATCAATTATCTTTACAATTTCACCGAGGATATGCGCAAGCTCGGCACCGTGCCTTCTTCTATAGTTCTTAAAAGCGAAGTTGTCAACCTAGAGGAAGGGGGGATACGCCAGAGCCTGCGCATGCCCGAATCCCACAGTACCGTCTTTCATCTGGCCCGGCTCAGATGCGCCGACGGGGTGCCTATGCTCTTTGAAAATACGTATATTCCCTATTACCTGTGCAATGGCATCGAGCAATATGATTTCAGCAACGTATCCCTCTACCACACGCTATCCGGTCAGTACGGGCTGAACCTGTATCACGCCAAGGAAACCATCGAAGCCATAGTGCTCGAAAAATCGGACGCCGAGCTTCTGCAATGCAAGCCCAAATCCGCAGGCTATAAAATCCAGCGCGTTTCGAATCTGGATTCAGGGTACGTCTATGAATATACGTCCTCCGTTACCATATCCGACCGGTGCGCTTTTGAGGTGGATCTCTATCAAAACACGTCTTCCAATAAGAGCAGCGTGGACTTCCACTGGCGTACAAGCGCTGAGTGACCCAACCGGCCGGAAAGTACGGCTTAAACGCTCCCTGTAACTTCAAAAAGTGCCTTCCGGCACTTTTTTGATACATCGGCATCCCCGCCAAGTGTCGGGGACGCCTTTTTATTTTGCTGCTGGGCTTTCGCCCGCCCAGCTACGGTTGTCAATAAGCCAGCGCAAATATCTTTTTAATATCCTCGGCATAGAGTTTCTCGAATTCGCCCAGATGATCACGGTAAAGCATGGCGCGCTCACTCATGGTGGAAAACTGCTTGTCATCAATACCCGCATCCCGCAGGCGTACCGGAAGGCCCAGCCGCTTAAAGAATGCTTCCAGCCGGAAGATAGCCTCCAGGATGGCCTTTTCTTTTTCATCGTATCCAAAATCAACACCCATTACCCGCACGGCAAACTGATGGAATCGATCCACATCTGTTTTATATGTGTATTTCATCCAAGCCGGGAAAATAATAGCCAGGCCGGCACCGTGTGCGATATCATACTGCGCGCTTAATTCGTGTTCGATATTGTGGCTGCCCCAATCCCCAATGCGGCCGGCATCAAAGAGCCGGTTATGGCAAACAGTGCCGATCCAACTGATCTGCGCCCGGGCATCGTAATTCTCCGGCTCATCGATGGCGATGGGAGCAAAATGCAGTATTGTGCGAAGGCCGGCCTCGATAAGGCGGTCCGAAACGTCAACCTGCTTGACCCGCGTGAAATAGCGCTCCAGCATATGGGCCATGATATCACAGCAGCCGCAGGCCGTTTGGTATGGCGGTAGCGTATAATTAAGCGCCGGGTTGATAATGGCGAACCGGGGAAAATAAAAGGGAGAGCCCACCCCTCTTTTGAGCATGCCGTCTTCGTTGGTGATGACGCTGTCCGGAGACGATTCGGAGCCGGCAGCTGGGATGGTCAGGATGACGCCGATGGGCAGCGCCGCTTTTAGCTGCTCCTTTTCAATATAAATATCCCATATGTCACCATCGTAAAGCGCACCGCCTGCGATGGCCTTGGCGGAGTCGATCACGCTGCCGCCGCCGACCGCAAGAATAAAGTCGATGTTTTCCTTTTTGCACAATTCAATGCCCCGACGCACCAGCGACAGTCTCGGATTGGGCTGCACGCCGGGCAGTTCGACGAATGAAACGCCGTGCTCGTTTAGGCTTCGGATCACCCGATCATAAAGGCCGGATTTTTTAATGGAGCCGCCGCCATAATGCAATAGCACCTTTTTCCCGTATTTAAGTACAGCATCGCCCACTTCATTTTCGCGATCCTTTCCGAAAATAATTTCGGTAGGGTTAAAAAAATTAAAATTCTCCATAATAAAGGAATCCTCTCTTTGCGTTAAAATCGTTCTTTACGTTTGCGGTACATATCCATATACACGGCAATCAGAATGATGATACCTTTCACCACATATTGCCAGAAAGAACTCACGCGTATCAGATTTAAACCATTGCTGATGATGCCAATTAAAAGGGAGCCCAAGATCACGCCGCCGAGCGTGCCGACCCCTCCGGTCATAGATACACCGCCCACCACCACGGCGGAAATGGCGTCTGTCTCGAACCCGATTGCCACAGCCGGCTGGCCGGACGCCATGCGTGCGGCGTAAATAATGCCGGAAAAGGCGGCCAGCAGCCCGCTTAGGGTGTAAACGAAAATCTCTACCCGTTTGACGTTGATACCGGAATACCGGGCGGCTTCCTTGTTGCCGCCGATGGCATAAATATGCCGTCCTAACCGGCTTTTGTTGATAATGAAAAAGGCGCAGATTAAAATTACGGCCGTATAGATGACCGGCAGAGGAGCCCAGCCGATATAGCCGGTGCCGATGGATTCAAAAGCCCCCTGGGTGATGCGGATGGGGTTTCCTCCGGCAATGAGGTAGGCCGCGCCCCGGCAGATATTCTGCATGGCTAGCGTCACGATGAAAGGCGGCATTTCGGTATAGGCGATGATAAGACCGGAGGCCGCGCCGGAGACAACACCGGAAAGCAGCCCCATGGCGAAAGCCACCGGAATGGACATGCCCGCCTCCACAATCAGTTTAACCGTGACGACCCCCGAAAGAGCCACCACCGAGCCCACCGACAGGTCGATGCCGCCGATTAAAATGCACAGCATGATCCCCACAGCCAGATTGGCGTTTGTGGTAATCTGCCGCATGACGTTTATCATATTGCTGGAGGTCAGGAAATGCTCCGACCAGATGCTCAACGTGGTAAAGAAAAGAAGGAAAGCCGCCAGTATACCGATGTTGGTTTTAAAATAGCTTTGTATGCTTTCCCAAAAAGGCGGCGTTTTTCTTTGATACAGTTTCTTGCTATCCATTTGCTGCGGTCTCCTCTTTCATTGTTGTTGCGAAAGACATGATCAATTCTTGGGTGAACTCGCTCCGGTCCAGTTCGCCGGTGATGCGTCCGTCCGACATCACAAGCACCCTGTCGCACATGTTAATTATTTCGTTGAGTTCCGATGACACCATGATGACCGATATGCCTTCTTTGGCCAGACGATCGATTATCATATATATTTCCGCTTTGGCACCGACATCGACTCCGCGGGTCGGTTCGTCCAAAATCAATATTTGGGGGTTTGTAGCCAACCATTTTCCCATCAGGACTTTCTGCTGGTTTCCGCCGGACAGGTTGCCGACCTTTTGCCTGGCGGAGGGAGTTTTTATATTGAGCGCGCGGATATGGCGTTCTATGATTTCATTTTCCGCGCATTTATTGACGACGCCCAAGCCGATGAAGCTTTCCAATACGTTGATTGTCAGATTGAAGCCCACGGAATTAAGAAGGATCAGCCCCTGCTGTTTTCGATCCTCCGGCACCATGACCAGCCCCTTTTTCTGAGCCTGCGCCGTGTTCATAGGACCGGCCGGCTCGCCGAAAAGCCGGATTTCGCCGGAATCATATTTTTCAATACCCACGATACAGCGCATAAGCTCCGAACGTCCGGCGCCGACCAGTCCGGAGAAACCCAGTATTTCGCCTTTTCTCAATGAAAAATTGATGTCCTCAAGTCCGGTGCTTTTCTGGCTCAGCCCGCTCACCTCAAGGACCGTCTCGCCCGGCTTGTTATAGGTTCGGGTATAGTAGTTCTCGAGTTTGCGGCCGACCATGAGGAAAACCAGCTCGTCGGTATTGGTCTGTTCTACATCGCGGGTGGTGACATATTCGCCGTCGCGCATGACGGTGATCCGGTCGGCAATTTCAAAAAACTCGGACATACGGTGAGAAATATAAATGATGGACACCCCTTTGGCCCTAAGCTTTCGGATGGTATCAAATAGGATATCCACTTCTCTGGTCATCAGCGAAGACGTCGGTTCGTCCATCACCACGATTTTCGCGTTATAGGAGAGTGCTTTGGCGATCTCCACTAGCTGTTGCTGGGCCACGCTGAGCTTGCAGACAAGGTCGGTGGCACTGCAGCAAAGGCCCACCGCGTCGATCGCCTCCTGCGCATCGCGGAACATTTTCTTTTTATCCACGGTTCCGAGTTTGGTTCTGGGCTCCCGGCCCATGAAAATATTTTCCGCCACCGTCATATGTGGAACCAACACCAGCTCCTGGTGGATGATAGCAATCCCGAGCTGCTGCGCGTCTTTAATCTGGCGGATGACGACCGGCTGTCCATCAATGAGAATCTGTCCGCCGTCGATGGGATAAACGCCGCCAAGCACGTTGATAAGCGTTGACTTCCCAGCGCCGTTTTCCCCCAGCAGCGCGTGCACCTCTCCCTTACGAAGCTCAAAATTGACTTTTTTCAGAGCATGAACACCCGGGAAAATTTTGTCTATCTCCCGCATCTCCAGTACCAGTTCATCCCTCAAATCGTTTCACCCCGATCTCCATTGGGCTCTTAGATATTGTCTAAAACGCCTCTATCGTTATTATACCATAATTGTGCCTTAGAATACCGACCTCGCCTTCCGGCGGCAAAGAGATCGCTGCACGGTGAAAAACAAAGCCGCTATCCGTGGGCCGGATTGTTTTAAGAAAAATAAGCCGTGTCGAATGAATGTATTTAGCAGGGGCGGCCAAAATGGATCGACCGCCGCTGCTAAAGGGTGTCGCTTATTGCCAGGCATCTGTGCCGTACTTTTCCACATTGTCGGCATTGATAAGGAATGTTTCGACCGCAATATCTTTATCCACCGTGCCGCCGCTGAGAACCGTATACGCAGCATCGACTGATTTCCGGCCGATGTTTGTCGGAGACTGGGCGCCGGTGCCAGTCATTTTGCCCGCGGCGATAGCGGCCTTCGCTTCAGGCGCACCGTCTACGCCGTAGATTGCGACCTCGCCGGTGCGTTTTGCGGCCTCGACCGCCTGCACGCATGCTATGGCCATCGGATCGTTGGCACAGAAGAATCCCGCTAGTTTGGGGTTGCCCTGTAAAAGGTCCTCGGCCAGCGGCAGTGCCGTACCAGTGTCGCCTTTGCCGTCCGGCTCGTTGCCGACCAGCTTGAAGTAATCGCCGACGGCAGCCTTAAAGCCGTCTACGCGCTTGACGCAGTTTTCAGCAGTGGGAATGGCAATGATTGCGACTTCGCTGCCCTCCGGCAGTATCTTCTTCATATCCTCGCCACACACAAATCCAGCCTTGTAGTTATCGGACGCCACGGTGGTTTCCACATACTCGGTATCCATTACCAGCGAGTCAACCACGATGACAGGTACGTTCTTTGCCTGTGCCGAAACCAGCGCACTCTTGATGCTGGCAGAATCCAGCGGGCCGACCAATAAAGCGTCGATATCCTGCATGAGAAGATCTTCGCACAGTTCGATCTGTTTGGACGGATCGTTTTGCGCGTCAACCGTGATGAGCTGGTCGCCTTTGCTTTCCACATATTCGCGGATCTGGCCTTCCATCCAGATAAAGTAAGGATTATTCATCGTAGATGGACTGTATCCGAATACATATGGCCCTTCGTTTTTAGCCGGTGTTTCGGCGATATCGATGCCGCCCGGTGTTTGGTTTTCGTTCTCCTGAGCCAACGCATCGGGGGAGGGGCTGCTTTCAGCAGCCGGAGCGGAGCATCCGCTGAGCAATGCCAGCATCATGACCACTGCGAGAGAAACTGATAATACTTTCTTCATTTTGATCCTCCTAAAAATCTTTTTTCTCGCCGCTCCCTGACAACTGCGGAAAAACAGTCGAAGCATCTGCGACAATGCATCGAGTTTGTCCCTAGCGTCAGGAATCAGCCTGTGGCTGTAAATGAATCCGCCTCGCGCCGCCTGTTCTTTTATAGGGAACAAGGCGGCGGACAGGCGTTGATTCCGTTGAAATTAAAACATGGCTTTTACTTTACGAACCACTTCGTCGGATGTCAGTTTATAATGAACCGCCAGTTCGTGGGTAAGTCCGACCTGCCCGAACTGATCATAGACCGCGACCGTTTCCACTTTACATGGCAATGCATTACAAAGAAGCTCACTTACCGCCGAATACAATCCGCCGAACACATTGTGGTTTTCACAGGTAATGACCTTGCCAGTTTTCTTAACCGAAGCGAGAATTGTTTCCCGATCCAGTGGCTTGATGGTATGAACGTTAATTACCTCAGCGTCGATGCCGTCGGCCTTGAGCTGTTCGGCCGCCCGAAGCGAAGGCTCAACCATGAAACCGGACGCCAGGATAGAAACGTCGCTGCCGGAGCGCAGTGTATCCGCCTTAAAAAGATCGAAGCGATATTGCTCATCATGAACCGCCGGGCGCTCGCCGCGCGGCATGCGCAGGTAGAGCGGGCCGTAATGATCCGTGATCTGTTCGATTGCCTGCGTAAGCTCGATGGCATCGGCCGGCTCGAATATGACCATGTCGGGAAAACTCCGGAATATACTGATGTCGTCAAAGGACATATGGGTGCCGCCGGCCTTGGCTACGAAGATACCAGGGTCCGAGCCGATGATCTTTACGTTTTGCTTGGCGTAGCACACCGAGATATAAATCTGGTCGGCCACGTTCCGGGTCGCGAAAGCGGCAAAGGACGAAATAAACGGGATGTACCCGTACGTCGATAAACCGGCGGCCACGGAGGCCATGTTGTTTTCGGCGATGCCGACGTCTAGCGCCCGCTCCGGGAACTCATTTCGAAGATCCCATGTACCGTTGGCTTTGGCTAGGTCAGCGTCTATGACGCAAACTTTGTCATTTTTACGCATCACGTTAGCCAGTGCGTTATGTAGTGCCTTTCGCATTTGCATGATCAACCCTCCTATTCCAATTCGTTTAGCGCGTTTTCAATAAAGGCCGACGATACGTTGAAATGGTGGTTGTCAACGCCCATATCGATGATGCTTTTAACGCCCCGTCCCTTAATAGTGTTCATCAGTATCATGGATGGTTGACGCCGGACGGCTTTAGCGTCGTCAATGGCTTTGGAAATGGCCGCGACATCATGGCCGTCGATAACGGCTGTGTGCCAACCAAAGGCTTTCCACTTAGCCTCAAGATCCCCCAGCGAACAGATATCGCATACTTCGCCGTCGATTTGTTTTTGGTTACAGTCCGTAAACGCGATCAGGTTGTCCAATTTTTGCTGTGCGCCATACATGGCGGCCTCCCAGATCTGCCCCTCCTGGGATTCCCCGTCGCCGAGGATACAATAGATGAGGGCTCCATCGGCCGAAAGCCTTGAAGCGATGGCACAGCCGACAGCGGCCGAAAGCCCCTGCCCGAGGGAGCCAGTGGTCATGTCGATGCCAGGCGTTTTATTCATGTCGCAATGGCTGGGCAGGTTGGTCCCCAAGGCATTGAGGGTCTTGAGCCAGTCCTTTGGGAAAAAATCCCTACTGGCCAGTGCCGCGTAAACGGCGGGACCGGCGTGGCCTTTGGATACGATCAGCCGATCTCTTCCGGGCTTTTTCGGGTTTTGGGGATCGACCCGCATTTTGTTGTGGTAAAGCACTGCAAGCAGGTCGCTGATAGAAAGAGCTCCGCCCAAATGGCCCTCTCCGCTGAAACCCGCGCATAAAAGCGTCATCCGCCGGATGTCCTTCGCGATGCTTTTTAACTGGGATTCGGAAACCATATTATGCCTCCTTTAAAACAGAAATAAATGTATCATACAAATAATATAATGCAAACAAAGTAAAAATGCAAGAGGAATTTTCTTGCACTTAATGACACCCCCTGCGCCCTTTTTTACCGGGCATATGCGCGCCGGCCTATCGTTTCAGCGTTTTATCCGCGCTCTACGCCAACTGGACATAATTCTAAGAAGGCATTATCGCGGCTATCCGATTAGCTTTCGAGATAATCCTTCGGATGCTGGCGGAATTGGTTCTGATCCGGCCGATGGTATAATCCCTGGTGCCGGCGCGGATACGGGGAGGAAGCGTTTTTGGCGGGATTCCCACTCGGATATCCGAAACGGCTGTTCCCCCGAACCGCCGGCGGAGATATATTCGCGTATTCATTTACATGTTTTTTTGTTTGGCGTTTTACCATGCGGTATGGCCGCCATCCACGACATAAACGGCTCCGGTGACAAAGCCGGACTCATACGATGCTGGATAAACGGCCATGTCCTTAAGTTCGTCCGGATATCCGGTACGGCCGGCCCATCGGGATCACGGAGAACCAGCGCTCAATGGCGGGGGCTCTTGCGCTGATAGCGATCCTCGCTTATTTCGGTGCGCATATAGCCCAGGCACATAGCGTTGACGCGGATGCCCTTGTCGGCCCACTCGCAGGACAGGCTCTTGGTCAGCATGATCAGCCTTCCCTTGGACGCGTTGTACGCGCATTATATCTGTTGGGTGTTGACAATCATGCCGGACATGGATGCGATCATAAGGATGTTACCGCGCTTTTGCTTGATCATCTCTTTGCCCACGGTCTCGGAAACGATAAAAGGCGCGGTAAGGTTAATCCGTATGACTTCTTCGCAATCCGAAAGTGGGAAGTTTTCCGCGTCACCCACTCTCCAGATGCCGGCGTTATTGGCCAGTACGTCAATTTTCCCGTATTCTTTCAGCACCTGATCGATTATGCTTTCAACCTGGCCCGGCTCGGTGACGTTGCATGGGTTAACTGTGCATTTGACGCCGTTTTTTTTCGATCAAGGGCTTTGTTTCCATAGCCGTTTGCGTACACCGGGCGACAATGACGATGTCCGCGCTGGCTTCGGCCAAACCCAGAGCGATCCCTTTTCCAAGCCACTGGCCTCAGCCCGCCACAATAGCGGTTTTCCCCTTTAACGACAGCATATCCATGACGCGGCTCTTTGAATCCATGATAATAGCTCCTTTTATTATGCTTGGTGGAGCATAGGGGATTCCCGGCAAGATTGGGGCAGTCTTGCCGCCAGCCCGGGGAACTAAAAAGCCATCCACTGGATGCCTTTTTACCCTGCCGGGCCGTTCCCTTCAAATCCCCTCTGCTCTTTACCAGAAACACAAAAGGATAGCCATCAGCTATCCTTTTATTATGCTTGGTGGAGACATCGCTTTCAAATCCGAACCATAGACGGCCTCGACATCCTTGAGTGTGATTGTTTCCGTGCCGCCTTTGAAGTTGTAGGTGATGACAAGCCTGTCATCAAACAGGTACAGGGAGTTGACGAAAGTGTCTATGATACGTTTTTGGTATTCCCGGCTGTTTACGTCGCCGTATTTGAACTGCCCGATCCAGCTCACAATCTGCTCTTTGGTGTACTTTGGCTTTTGAAGCTCCGCTTGCAGGACGGCTATCTTCAGGTTGTCCCTTTGCTTTTCCAGAGCCTCCAAACGTTCTTTTGTGGAACCGGTCAGCACTCCCTGCTGGATTGCGTTCAGCATATTCTCTATTCCGCGCTCCGTGTCGGCAAGCTGTTTTTTCAGCGCCGGAATAGTGGTGTCCTCGCTGTTTTGCAAGGCAAGAATGCTGTCGGCAATGCGGCTGATTTCCTCGTCTCGCAAAACTCTGTTGACGGTCAGAATGACTGCCGCCCGCTCAATGAAATCCTTCTTGACGGATTTCTTCTTGCAGCCCAGCTTTCGCTTTGCCCCGGCGCACTTGTAGTAGTAATGTTTATCTCCCGTATGGCTCGTCCCGCTTTCGCCTATCATCATGCGCTCACAGAGCCCGCAAAACAATTTAGTTGTCAACAGGTAGTCAACGTCCGCTTTTGCCGTTGCCGGCGCACGTTTGTTTTTCTCCAGCCGCGTCAGCACGATAAGAAGCCATTGTTGCGTAACATCTGTTTTCTGTTATATCCTCTTTTCCGATAAAGTCAAGGTGCATTTTCGCCGCAGAGTAAAGACAGCGCATGCCGGGGCTCAGTATGATTCAATTATATTTTTATTATTGTAAATTTATATAATAAACGTTATATAATCACGCAATGTTGATAAAGTATTAACGTTTTCTAATCGCGGTTAAAAAAGTTCAATCGCGATTATATCGGGCAGAAATTTAATAAATATTGTTTTATGCCTGCGATACTGCTACAATAGTCTCATAGTAAGATACGATTACGACTTAATGCTGCTCAGATTCCAACGTATATTCACAAAAATAGGTTGTAAATTAAATGATAAAATTACCGCCGGTAAAAAAATTTATTCTATGGCTGACAGCAGTCCTCATGCTATTTTCCGCCATCCCCGCGCAGGCCGGGGACGGAAGGCTGGTCACTCAGAATTGGGCGGGCTCAGCCGTATTTTACGATGCGCCCTGCGACGAGACCGAGTCCTTCCACATGACGGACGATGAATTTTTATGCAGCAGGCTCAGTTTAGAAAACAGGCTCATATACGCTTACAGCGCCTATCTTAACTCCCTCGATGGCGATGAGAGGGAGGCGCTCGTCGCTTCCCAGAAGGCGTGGATAAGGTGTTACTACGCATACGACGAAGCCCTCAAGCAGCTTTGGCTGGAGCCCGTGAAGATATACTTCGGCATTACCGGGCAGGAAAGGCGCACCAACGTATACCGGGAGGCCATGCTTCTTCTCCTCATCAACCGCATAACCGACTTGGAGGAATGGAGCAAGGGCAGGCTGGTCAGGCTGGACGCCGGCATGGCAGAGCAAAAAGCCGCAGAGCTGGAGGAGGCGCTTACCCGCCTGAGAGTGAAGATGGGCCTCTGTCTGTATGTCATTCAGGAGGAATACCGCCCCAGGATAATGGACGCACACAGGGCCTATTTCGATTTCTTTGACGCCAATGGGGCTTTTTTGGAGCTCATTTCAAAGGGCGACCGCTCCGCCCTGCTGGGCGAGAAGCTTTTGCAGGCGAACCGCATAGCGTACATCACGGGCGTCCACTATCAGGGCTGCCGCTTCTTCAGGAGAGAGAGGGAGGAATAGCCTTTTCTTGCGCATCCGCAAGCCCTGCGCGGCCCAAACCGCAGGACTTGGCAATATATTTTCACAAAAAAACAACAAAGGAGAGGAAAACGAAACTATGAAAAAAATCCTGGCGCTCGTTCTTGTACTGATCATGGCCCTTGGCCTGGCAGCCTGTGCAGCCCCCGCTGCCCCTGCCGAAGAACCCACGCCCGCCGCTGAGCCGGAGACCGAGAAGGTCGATTCCCAAGCGATACTGGCAGAGCTCAAAACCCCTGCCGAGGAGAGCAATTGGGAACGCACCACATCGTCTCAGGAGGTCATTGATTTTCTGAAGGTAGTAGCCGAGCACAGCGCCGGCCGCATCATTCTGGACACCACCACCTTCGCTACCGAGGCCGGCACTCCCATATCCTACATGATAATAAGCGACGTAGCCCCCGCCTCCCCCGCCGACGTGCCCGAGGACAAGGGCGTTGTATATGTAAACTGCAATATCCACTCCGGCGAGATCGAGGGCAAGGAATCCATGATGATCTTCGCCCGCGAAGTCGCGCAGGGCAAGCATGACGATCTCCTCAAGGATTTGGTCGTCATCATCGTCCCCAACAGCAACCCCGATGGAAACGACAATCTGGGCAAAAACCGCATAACCACCCAGTTCACGCCCAAGCTGGTAGGCACCCGCGCCGAGGGCAACGGCCTTAACGTCAACCGCGACATGACCAAGCTGGAGACCGCCTGCGGCCGCACCATCGTCAAGCTGATGAACGACTGGAACCCCATCCTCTTCATCGACGCCCACGCGACCGACGGCTCCTATATGCGTCACGCCGTAACCTATAACTGGGGCCTCAACGCCGGAACCGACGCCGAGCTTCTCGCTTACAACCGCGATGTATTCTGCTCACGGGCCCTGCGCGAGGGCTCCTATCTGGCCTCCAAGGGCAAGGTAGCCGTCCCCTACGGCAACTGGGGCTATTATTACAGCGACATAGTAGCCGAGGGCTGGCGCACCTTTGAGGACTATGCTCGCTACACCACCAACTATGCCGGTCTCAGGAACAGGCTCGCCCTGCTGCTGGAGGTCTACTCCTACGACGATTTCCCCGTCCGCGTGGATACCCAGTATGAGTGCATCTACGGCGCTCTGCAGGTTGTGGCAAAGGACAAGGACGAAATCAAGGCCATGATCGCAGCCGCCGACGCCCGCTCAGAGGCCCGCGCCACAGAGGGCATCAATCCCGAAAAGGATTTCGTGGCCCTCAACTCCGAAATGACCACCATGCCCTTTGAGGGCAAGGACACCCTGACCGTTCTCTCCTATGAGACCGGCGAGGACGGCACCGTTATCGGCGAGCGCCTGTACGACGACGAGGGCGATCCCTATGCCATCGAGTACGGCGCACCGGTGGACTATGAGACCGAATATTGGGGAACCTTCGTACCCACCGACGTCGAGACCATGGGAGCATACTACCTTATAGACCAGGATTGCACTGAATTCATCGAGCTTATGAAGTTCCACGGCGTTGAGATGACCCAGCTTCCCAACGACGTTACCGTCGCGGGCGCAGACCATCTCCACTTCGCCATCAAGTCCTACACCAGCGGCGGCGCAGTCATAGACGGCCGCGAACGCAAGGATTATGAGGGCCACTTCCAGACCCTCGTGACCGGCGAGTGGAAGAAGGGCGACGGCGATATCGTTATCCCTGCCGGTACCTATGTGATCTCCACCGCGCAGCGCTTCGGCTCCTTTGCGGCGCTCATGTGCGAGCCCGCCGCCGTTGACGGAGGCGTAGCATGGAACTTCTTTGACAACTACCTCGATGCCAAGGAAGGCACCTTCCGGGCAAACTACTCCAACGATGTCACCGCCGCTGCCGGCTCCGAAAACGAGCGCAAGGAGCAGGTATCCATACCCATACTCAAAATCCCCGCCTTTGAGACCCTTGCGGAAGCGCTTGCATAACCCCTAACCAAAGGCCCGGACCGCAAAGCCATCCCCCGCAGCAAGCAAGCTGCGGGGGATTTTGATTGGAGTAAAGACAGGAAGTGCCGGGGCATTGTATAATATAATTATTAGTTGTTTTTCATTGCATCGGATCGCGTTTTTGCGCAATACTGATGCAGTATCGGTTTTGCGCGAAAACGGATTTTTGGAGGTGTATGCGATAAAAAAGCTGATAAAAAAGATTTGCTCAGGAATCAGCGTCGGATGTGTTGCTTTCGTGGCGATAATCTTTATATTTCCCCTTTTTGAAGGGGGTGCAAATGCTTTCTTCAGGCAAAAAACCGGGGAAGGCTGGCAGCAGCTCGCCGCGTACTGCATAATAATAGCGACGGGTTTTTCCGTCCCCACCCTGATTTACGAAAGCAGCCGGCTTTCCTTTCGGCTAAAGATTCTGATACATCTAACCGCCGGCGCGCTCATCTACCTTATTACGGCGCATTTCTCGGGATGGATAAAGGCAAGGCCCGACGCCGCAGCCCTGTTTCTCCTTATCTCATTGACCGTCGCCGCTTTTCCCGCGCTCCATGCCTTTCTTTCCGCCAAACGGCGGACGAAGTAAATAAAAACAACGATCCGAATCCCTTCCCATAGGATAAGGTTCGGATCGTATTGTGCCGGCGGAGCGGAATAAGCAAAATCCGAACACCTCTCGACGTTCGGATTTGCACTGTTTGGTGGAGTCGAGGGGAGTTGAACCCCTGTCCGAAAACCTGTCAGCAAGACTTTCTACGAGCGTAGTCGGTGTATTAACGTTCCCTCAGCCAAAGCAGCTCCCTCCGACAGGATCAGGGCTTCGGTAGCTTCATTAAATCCCACCTGCCGCAAAGCTTAGGCAGGCTGGTTCCCCACATTGATGACGCCGGTTACCGGAGCCGTGGGAAGCGCCGGGCCGACGCGCAGCCTAATTAGGCAGCGAGTGCAAAATCAGATTTGCCAGTTAAATTTAAGTTTTTCCCGTTTTTAACGAAGCACGGGGCTTCGGCTCGCTTATCCGGCCTCCACGATCCCCGTCGAAACCATTTACGACCCCGGATAGTGCAAGGCGTTCTGGCATATCGCCCTGTTATAAGTATTATATCACATTCTGTGCGCTTTATCAAACGCCCGCCGGCTATCTGAAGCGCTCCTCCTTCATGCGGCGCTCCACCTCGCGCTTGGCGTCCCGCGAGGCTATATCGCTGCGCTTATCATAAAGCTTTTTGCCCTTGGCGACCGCAAGCTCCAGTTTTACCCTGCCATCCTTGAAGTAAAGCTGCAATGGTATGAGGCTGTAGCCCTCTACCTGCGCCAGGGCGTTGAGCTTGCGTATCTCGCTCTTGTGCAGCAGCAGCTTGCGCTCCCGGAAGGGATCGCGATTGAATATATTGCCCTGCTCATAGGGGCTAACGTGCATGCCTATGAGGTAGCATTCGCCGTTCTTTACCTGCGCATAGGAATCCTTCAGGTTGACCTTGCCGGCCCGTATGCTCTTGACCTCGGTGCCGGCCAGAGCTATTCCGCACTCGTAGGTATCCTCGATGAAATACTCATGGCGTGCCTTTCGATTTTCCGCGACCCTTTTGGTGCCTTTTGCTATGGCCAAAACCGTGGCCTCCCTTCTTGCTCTTAAGAGCTTTTATTTTATCACCGTTTCTGCCTCTTGTCGAGCCGTGTCCGCTCCGCTTCGGGCTCTCCCTGGGCGCTTTATGGGGTTTTTCCTCTATTAATTCAAACTCTATCCGGGAAGTTTCCATATCGGCTGATACCGCACGCACCTTTACCTCGTCCCCCAGGCGATACTGCAAGCCTGTAAACCTGCCCACAAGGCGGTAGCCCTTCTCGTCCCATTCATACCTGTCGCCGCTCAGGCTCTCCACTTTCACCCGTCCCTCCACGGTATTGCCTAGCTCCACGAAAAAGCCGCCCTGGGTTACGCCGGATATGACGCCCTGATACTCCTCGCCTATGTGCTGCGCCATGTATTCGCACTTTTTCAGGTCGTCCGCGGCCCGCTCAGCCTCCGTTGCGGTCACCTCCCGGCCTGAGCACTGGTCTGAAGCTCCCGGCAGGTACGCCTTCCATCGTTTGAGGTTCTCCTCGTCCAGCCTGCCTTCCAGGGATTCATTCAATGCCCTGTGAACCAATAGATCCGGATAGCGCCGTATTGGCGAGGTAAAGTGGCAGTAGTACTTAGCCGCAAGCCCGAAATGGCCGTCGCAGTCGGGGCTGTACTTGGCCTTGGTCATAGCCCTGAGAGTGACGTTATTTATCACCCTCTCCTCCGAACTTCCGGCAGCCTTGAGCAGCATTTTGCGCACATCGGCAGGCTGAACCTTTTCCGCGTTGCCTACACCGTAGCCCAGTGTATGGAGGAATGTGTTAAGCTCCTTTATTCGCTCCGGGTCAGGGGCCTCATGCACCCGGTACATGAGGGGCAGGCCCTTGTCCACTCCCTCCCGCGCCACAGTCTCGTTGGCAGCCAGCATGAACTCCTCTATCATCATATTCGCCTCGCCCCTGATGTGCAGCGAAACGCCAACGGCCCGGCCATTGCCGTCAAGATGTATATCTGCCTCAGGCAGGTCGAAGTCTATTGCGCCCCGCCGCTGCCGCTTGGCCTTGAGTATATCCTTTAGGCGGCGCATCTCGCCAAGCATTGGCATAATATCGGAGTACTTCGCAGCCATATCCGGGTCTCCTGCAAATATGGCGTTGACCTCGTCGTATGTCATGCGGTAATTGGAGCGTATTACGCTCTTTGCGATATTGTGATGCACTACCTTGCCATGTGAGTCTATGTCCATTACACAGGAAAGTGTAAGCTTATCCTCATCCGGATTCAGGGAACAGAGGCCGTTGCTCAGCTCTTTGGGAAGCATAGGCAGCACCCTGTCAGGAAAATACACGCTGGTGCCTCTCTTGTATGCCTCCACGTCTATGGGGCTGCCACGCTTTACATAGTGGCTCACGTCAGCTATATGTACCCCCAGTCTGTACAGGCCGTCGGCCATCTCCAATGATACCGCGTCGTCCAGGTCCTTTGCGTCCGCACCGTCTATGGTTATGGTAAGCGCGCCGCGCAGATCCCGCCTGTCGGTGAGCGCGTCCGCATCGGGGGCCTTTAGCCCCTCGGCCTGCCTCTGCGCCCCATCGGGGAATTTGTCCGGCAGGTCCAGCCTTCGGATAATGGAGAGCATGTCTATGCCCTTATCCCCCGGCCTGCCCAGTACTTCGGCTATCTTGCCCAGCATGGGCCGCCTTGCCCCGGGATACTGGGTTATTTCTGCTACCACCTTGTCGCCGTGGTTTGCGCCGTTGGTATGGGAAAAGGGTATGAGCACATCCTCTGCCACCCTGCTGTCGTCCGGTACCACGTAACCGCCGTACTCGTTGTCCGCCTCAAACGTTCCTATTACCCGGCCACCCGCTCTCCTGGCTACCATCTCCACAGCTCCCCGGTCGTTCCTGCCCCGGGGGGAGCCGGTAAGTTTCCTCACCCACACAGTATCCCCGTGTAAGGCGCCGTTCATATCCTCCGCGGCGATGAACAGGTCTCCGCGGCCGTCTGCGGGTATAAAGAAGCCGAAGCCGCGGCCGTTGCCCTGTATGCGGCCGTATATAAGGCCAAGCTGTTCCGGTAGAGCCGCCTTGCCCCGGCGCGTGATTATCACACGGCCATCCCTTGAAAGCTCCTTCAGCGCCAGCTTTATTTCTTCTATCTGTATCTCGCCGCCGTTATCCGTCATGCTCTTGTATATATCCTCAGCGCTCATTGGGCGGCCCGTTTCGGCTATCATCCCGTTTATTATTTCTTTAAGTTCCAAATTGTTTTTCATTTTCTCCTTTTTTATTGCATAAAAACAGGGGGCATACCTTAGCGGCACGCCCCAGAGTCACATTTTTGCCTTTTATCAGCTTATTATAGCCATGGCAATAGCGATCACGCCGATTGCAACTGCAAGTATCTTGGTGATGCGCTGAAGCTTGGCCTCCCTGCTTGCCTTCTGGCCGCGGGCGGTAAAGGACTGGGTATCGCCGCCGAACGCGCTGCCGAGGCCCGCGCTCTTGGACTGCTGCATAAGTACTACGGCTATCATTGCGATAGACAGGACTATCAGCACGATGTTAAGAATTGTGTTCAGAGTTTGCATTATATATACTTCCTCCCCTGGAATACTTTCGCATTGCACGCGAAGGCTATTGTATCACACCCGCAGTAAAAAATCAAATACTTTTGCCGCTTTATGCGCTTTTTATCAAAATGGCCTTCCCTTTTGCCGCATTACTTCTCTATCAGGCTCTTGCCGGTCATTTCCCTGGGTATCTCCATGCCCATCAGGTCCAGCATGGTGGGGGCAAGGTCGGAGAGCCTGCCGCCGGAGCGGAGCTTTGCGTCCTTTCTGCCGTTATCCACCAGTATCACCGGCACCGGATTGGTAGTGTGTGCGGTAAAGGGAGTAATGCCGTCGTCCGCAAGCATTTTCTCGCAGTTGCCGTGGTCGGCTGTGATTATGGCCCTTCCGCCATTCCTGAGGATGGCCTCAACTACTTTGGCGGCACATTCGTCAACGGTATGGACAGCTTTCACCGCCGCCTCCATTACGCCGGTATGGCCTACCATGTCCGGGTTGGCAAAGTTCAGTATCATAACGTCGTACTTGCCGCTGTCTATACGCTTTACCGCCTCCTCGGTTACCTCATAGGCGCTCATCTCGGGCTGGAGATCGTAGGTGGCTACCTTTGGGGAAGGTATAAGGCACCTGTCCTCCCCGGGATTTGGGGCCTCCACGCCGCCGTTGAAGAAAAAGGTCACGTGTGCGTATTTCTCGGTCTCGGCTATCCTAAGCTGGGTCTTGCCGCAGACCGCAAGGTACTCCCCAAGGGTGTTGTTCAGGTGTTCTGGCCTGAAGGCTATGTCCACCTTATCCCCGAAGGTCTTGTCATACTGGGTCATGCAGACGTAATGTACAGGGAAGAAGCCCTTCCTGCGCTCGAAGCCGTCAAAGTCTTCCATTATAAAGGCGCGGGTTATCTCCCTCGCCCTGTCGGGGCGGAAGTTGTAGAAGATTATGCTGTCGTCAGCCTGTATGGTAGCCACGGGCCTGCCGTTATCGGTTATGACGGTAGGAACTACGAACTCGTCGGTGACGCCCGCATCGTAGCTCGCCTGCATGGCATGTACGGGGTCGGTATCGTAGTTACCCTCGCCGTATACCATGGCGGCATATGCCTTTTCTACCCGCTCAAAGCGGTTGTCCCGGTCCATGGCGTAATAGCGTCCCATTACGGTGGCTATTTTACCCACGCCTATCTCGGCTATCTTCCTCTGGTATTCCTCGATGAACCCCTTGCCACTTTCGGGAGGAACGTCCCTGCCGTCCATGAAGCAGTGTACATATACCTTACTGAGGCCATGACGTTTTGCAAGCTCCAGCAGTCCGAAGAAGTGCTTCTGATGGCTGTGCACGCCGCCGGGACCTACGAGGCCGTATATGTGCAGTGCGGAATCGTGCTTTCTGCAATTCTCAACGGCGCCCAAAAAGGCGGGATTCTCAAAGAAATCCCCGTCCTTTATGGATTTGGTTATTCGGGTCAGCTCCTGATATACGATACGTCCCGCGCCTATGTTCATATGGCCTACCTCGGAGTTGCCCATCTGGCCGTCGGGCAGGCCTACGTCCTCGCCGGAAGCCTCTATGAGGGTATGGGGGTACTCGGAGAGCAGCTTGGAAATATTTTTTATACCGTCGGCCTTTATGGCGTTGCCCTGAGTTTCCTCGCTATGGCCAAAGCCGTCCAGTATCACAAGTGCGGTCATCTTTTTCATATCAGACAAATCTCCTGTTTAATAATTGTGGCACTTATGCCTTAATCATTATAATTCACTACCTGAGAGAAGTCCACAGCCTTAAGGCTGGCGCCGCCTATAAGGCCGCCGTCTATTTCGGGCATTGCCATGAGGCTCCTTGCGTTGGAGGGCTTCATGCTTCCGCCATACTGTATTCGAAGGGCTTCTGCGGTTTCCTTGCCGAACATGCCGGCTACGGTCGCCCTTATCATGCCTATGGTTTCGTTTGCCTGCTCGTCGGTGGCGGTCTTGCCGGTACCTATGGCCCAGATAGGCTCGTAGGCGATCACCAGCTTGGCAACGTCCCCGGCCGCTATGCCTTCAAGGTCCTTCTTTACCTGACCGCTGACCTTGGCCTCTGTCCTGCCGCTTTCTCTCTCCTCCAGGGACTCGCCTACGCAGATTATGGGGGTGATGCCTGCGGCTATGGCTGCCTTGGCGCGGGCGTTCACAGTTTCGTCCGTCTCGCCAAAGTACTGCCTGCGCTCACTGTGGCCTATTATGGCGTACTCCACGCCCAGCTCCTTAAGCATGTTTGCGGAAACTTCGCCGGTAAAAGCGCCCTTCTCTGCCCAATGTATATTCTGAGCGCCGAGGCGTATATTGCTGTCCTTGATAAGCTCGGATACCGCTGATAGATCAACATAAGGAGGGCATACCACTACCTCGCACTTTGCGTCCTTGACGAGGGGCTTCAACTCCTCTACCAAGGCCCTTGCCTCGGAGGGGGTCATGTTCATCTTCCAGTTGCCTGCAATAATGGGTCTACGCATGTTTATTTATCTCCAATTCAAAATTTTATGTTTTATCACTTGTCGTCAAGAGCCGCTACGCCGGGCAGCACCTTGCCCTCAAGGAACTCCAGGCTTGCGCCGCCGCCGGTGGAGATGTGGGTCATCTTGTCCGCATAGCCCAGCTTCTTTACGGCGCTGGCGGAGTCGCCGCCGCCTATAATGGTGGTGCCCTTGCACTCTGCGCAGGCCTCGGCAACAGCCGCAGTACCCTTTGCGAAGGCGTCAAACTCGAACACACCCATAGGGCCGTTCCATACTACGGTGCCGGCTTTCCTTATCTCCTCGCCAAAGAGCTTGGCGGTCTTCTCTCCTATATCCATGCCCATATAGCCATCGGGTATCCTGTCGGAATCCACGGTCATGTATTCCGCGTCAGCCTTGAACTCCTTGGCGACCACAGTATCCACTGGCAGCAGCATCTTTACGCCCTTTGCATCGGCGTCAAGCATCAGCTTCTTTGCAAGCTCTATGCTGTCTGCGTCAAGCAGGGAGTTGCCGATGTTATAGCCCAGCGCCTTGAAGAAGGTATAAGCCATGCCGCCGCCGATTATCAGGGTATCGCACTTGTTCAGCAGATTCGTTATGACGCCTATCTTGTCCGCTACCTTTGCGCCGCCCAGTATGGCCACGAAGGGGCGCACGGGGTTCTCCAGAGCACCGCCCATTACGGAAAGCTCCTTGCCGATAAGGAAGCCTGCGACCGCAGGCAGGTACTGGGCTACGCCCGCGGTGGAAGCATGGGCGCGATGTACGGTGCCGAAGGCGTCGGATACGTATATATCTGCCAGAGAAGCCAGTTTCTTGGCGAATTCGGGGTCGTTCTTTTCTTCTTCCTTATGGAAACGCAGGTTCTCGAGAAGCAGTATTTCGCCTTCCCTGAGCTCGCCTGCCATCTTTTCGGTCTCCTTTCCAATGCAGTCCGGCGCAAAGCTGATCCTGACGCCCGGCAGCAGCTCCTTGAGCCTTTCCGCTACGGGAGCGAGGGAAAACTCCATCTTGCGCTCACCCTTGGGCCTGCCCAGATGGGAGCAGAGTATGACCTTTGCACCGTGCTCAAGCAAGTACTTTACAGTGGGCAGCGCCGCCGTTATGCGCTTGTCGTCCGCTACTTTTCCGTCCTGAAGGGGTACGTTGAAGTCGACCCTTACCAGCACCCGTTTGCCCTTTACGTTTACGTCCTCAACGGTCTTCTTTGCCATAATATTTTTTAAACCTCCAAATTCGATCCGCCCAGCGGCAATTGCCCCTGCTGCGGCATGTTATCACATTTCATATTGATTATTTTATCACATTTGCGGCAAGCTGCATATTGCTTATTTGAATAACACACCTTTACGCCATAAGCGCCGCTGTCAGAGATTATTATTCACTTTTTACCCGTATCCTAACAATGGATAATGTGCTATAATCAGCCTATGAAAAGGCTTACTGTTTTTATAATATGCATATTGCTGCTGGCCTCGGGCTGCGCCAAAAAGGAGGAAAAGGCATCCCTGTTTGCTGTCGACCCGCTGAACGGCTGCGCAAAAACGGACGAGGCGGCCTTGCCCGGTCCAAAGGGCATCGCAGGCCTTGAAACGGCGCCCGCTGCGGAGCCTGCCGCCACGGCGGACCCTGGGGCTGTGCCTTCACCTGCAGTCACTCTCACCGGCACGGCAGCCTACGTGTTCGACGGCGCGGAGGGGCCGACGCTTTACGGTGCAGCAGCATACGAAAACACCGGCAACTGCCCCGTCATAATCACAAATGCCACGCTTTCATTTAATGTTGGCGGCACGGCGTATCAGTATTCCTTCGTCCCGATCATGAACGACAAGACCGTAGTGCTGCCCGGGGAGACTTCCTTCGTTGCCTTCTGGCACAAAGATTCTTCCCTCACCCCGGGCACAGCCGCAGCCATGACTGCCAGCCTCGATTGCGCAAAGGCCGAAGGCCGCGACGTTACCGTATACGCAAAGGACATTTTCTTGGCCGACAACTACCCCGGCTTCACCACCATGACAGGCACGCTGTCATCAGACGGTGAATGCGACCTCAATCTGGTCTATATCGGCTTTTACGACAGCAGCGACAACCTTATAGGGGTATGGCACTTCACCAAAAATGCCCCTATGGACGGCAGCGACTCCAAGAGCTTCTCCATCCACATGAAGGAGCTGCCCATAGACGGTCTCGCGGAAAAGGCCGCAAGCGTAAAGGTAATTGGAATTGGTTTTTAAGCGTTTCGCAAAAGTTATGCGCCGCGGCTCAACGCTGCGGCGCATTTTTTTGTTGTTTAAGACTGCACCAGAAACGCATTGATAAATACGTCCAGGTCGCCGTCTATTACGGACTGTATGTTTCCCACCTCGACGCCGGTGCGGTGATCCTTTACCAGAGTATAGGGCTGGAATACGTAGGAGCGTATCTGGCTGCCCCATTCTATCTTCTTCATCTCGCCCTTTATCTCAGCCATGTGCTCAAGGCGCTCCCTCTCGGCCAGCTCCAGCAGCTTGCCCTTCAGTATTCGCATAGCCATGTCCTTATTGTGGAGCTGGCTGCGCTCGTTCTGGCACTGTACCACTATGCCGGTGGGGAAATGTGTGATACGTATTGCCGAGCTTACCTTGTTGACGTTCTGGCCGCCTGCGCCGCCGGAACGGTAGGTGTCTATGCGGATATCGTCGGGGTTGATCTCTATCTCGCTGGTGTCCTCCTCGAATATGGGAGTTACGTCCAGCGACGCAAATGAGGTATGCCGCTTGCCAAAGGCGTCGAAGGGCGATATGCGCACCAGCCTGTGCACTCCCTTTTCGGCCTTCAGGTAGCCGTAGGCGTTATCGCCCTCTACCTCGAAGGTTACGGACTTTATGCCCGCCTCGTCCCCCGCCAGATAGTCCAGCTCCCTGACGGTCCAGCCCTTGCTCTCGCAGTATCGGGTGTACATTCTGTACAGTATTGATACCCAGTCCTGAGCCTCTGTTCCGCCGGCGCCCGCATGGAGGGACAGTATGGCGTTGAGCCTGTCATACGGGCCCTTCAGCAGCGTTTCGAGCTTCAGCGCCTCTACCTTGCTTTCAAGATGGGGCATATCCTTTATGAGCTCGTCCGCCATCTCCTGATCGTCGCCCTCCTCCGCCATGTCCGCCATTACCTCGGCGTCCTCCAGCAGGCCCTTGAGCCTGTTGTACTTTTCCAGCTTTGCGGAGATGGTCTTCATGCGCTGGTTGGCTTTATTGGCCGCCTCAACGTCATCCCAGAAATCCGGTGCGCCCATCTTCTTTTCCAGTTCTTCCTTTTCGGCCGCTAATCCTGCGACGTCAAAGGGATTCACCTGCCTTTGTAAGTGTTTCCTGCATTGCTGCAAGCTGCTGCCTGCATTCGTCCAACTGGATCACTGCTACTCACATCCTTTCGATTTTTCCTTGATAATATAGTATTTTAAGCTTCCTGTGCGCTTCCCTGATCTACTTATCCTTTCCGCAGCACTGCTTATACTTCTTGCCGCTGCCGCAGGGGCAGGGGGCGTTGCGGCTTATCTTTCCCTCTATGCGCTTGGGGCGTGCGGGGGCGTCGCCCTTCGTTTCAACGGGCTTGGCTACCTGCTGCCGCTGAGGAGCGCCGGCGGAGATCACCACATGGTAGAGGTTGCGGACGGTGCGCTCCCTTATGCCCTGCACCATCTCGTCGAACATATCGAAGCCCGCGTTGCGGTAGGCGATGACCGGATCCTTCTGGCCTATGGCCTGCAATGATATGCCCTGCCGGAGCTGATCCATTGCATCTATATGATCCATCCAATGCTCATCTACTGCCCGGAGCAGCACTACGCGCTCAAGCTCCCGCATGTCTGCGTCCACGCCAAGCTGCGCCGCGGCCTGCATAAGGCCGTCTTCCTTGATCCGGTACGCCTTATGGGCAAAGTCCTTTACTGCGGACTGAAGCTTCTCTGCATCGGTGATTCCGGCTATATCCCTGCCGCAGTCCATTGCGGTTATGTTAAGTATCTCCGTGCGGAGGCCCTCCATATCCCATTCGGAGCTGGGGTGTGAGCCGGGGCAGAACTGGGCGCAGCGGAGGCTTACCGTCTCGTCCACCATCTCCATTATGGAATCGTGTATGTCCTCGCCCATGAGCACCCTGCGGCGCTGGCCGTAGATTATCTCCCTCTGGCGGTTCATTACGTCGTCGTACTGGAGGACGTTCTTGCGGATGTCGAAGTTATAGCTCTCTACCCTCTTCTGCGCTGCTTCGATCTGCTTGGTGAGTATCCCCGCCTCTATGGGGATATCTTCATCGGGGCTTATCTTCTGCATGAGGTCCCGTACCCGCTCGCCGCCGAAACGCTGCATCAGGTCGTCCTCCATTGATACATAGAACCTCGTTGAGCCCGGGTCTCCCTGACGGCCGGCGCGGCCGCGGAGCTGGTTGTCTATACGTCGTGACTCATGGCGCTCCGTGCCTATTATATGCAGGCCGCCCACGGCTACCACCTGCTCGTGCTCGGCGTCGGTATCTGCCTTGTATCTGGCGTATGCGTCGGCATACCTGCCCCGGGCAGCCAGTATTTCCTCATCGTCCGTGTCGGCGTGGCCCGTCGCCTCCTCCACCATGCTCTCCTCCATGCCTTCCCGGAGCAGCTGCTGGCGTGCAAGGAAATCCGGGTTGCCGCCCAGCAGTATATCGGTACCTCGGCCGGCCATGTTGGTGGCTATGGTCACGTTGCCGTATTTACCGGCCTGGGCTACTATCTGCGCCTCACGTGCGTGGAGCTTGGCATTCAGCACCTCATGCTTTATCCCCCTCATGTCCAGCATATGGGAAAGCATTTCGCTCTTTTCGACGGATATGGTTCCAACGAGGATAGGCCTACCGGTCTTGTGAACTTCCACTATCTCGTTCACCACGGCGTTAAACTTGGCCTTCTGGTTGGTATATACGATATCGTTGAGGTCCTTCCTGGCGAGGGGCTTATTTGTGGGTATCTCCACCACGTCAAGGTCGTATATCGCCTGAAACTCCTGCTCCTCCGTCTTGGCGGTGCCTGTCATGCCCGCCAGCTTCCTGAACATGCGGAAATAGTTCTGGAAGGTTATGGTGGCAAGGGTGCGGTTCTCCCGCTCTACCTTTACGCCTTCCTTTGCTTCGAGGGCCTGATGCAGCCCATCGCTGTACCGCCTGCCCAGCATGAGACGTCCGGTGAACTCATCCACTATGAGCACCTTGCCGTCCTGCACTACGTAGTCCTTATCCCGCTCAAACAGGGCGTGGGCCTTCAGGGCCTGCTGTATGTGGTGGTTCAGCTCGGAATATTCCTGCTTTGATATGTCGTCTATGCCGAAGAACCTCTCGGCCTTCTCCATGCCCCGGGCGGTAAGGGCTACGGTGCGCGCCTTTATGTCCGCCATATAGTCGCCGGATTCAGGCTGCTCCACGCCCATGAGCTGATCGGACTTGCTGAGCTTGACAATATTCTCGCCCCGTTCCAGACGGCATACGAATCTATCCGCCTTCTCGTACATATCCGTGGATTCCTCGCCGTGGCCGGATATGATAAGAGGGGTGCGGGCCTCATCGATGAGTATGGAGTCCACCTCGTCCACTATGGCGTAGTTGAGCTCCCGCTGCACCATCTGGGATTTGTAAACCACCATGTTGTCCCGGAGATAGTCAAAGCCGAACTCGTTGTTGGTGCCGTAGGTGATGTCGCAGGCGTAGGCCTCCCTTCGCTCGTCGTTGTCCTTTTCGTGTATTATGCAGCCCACGGTCATGCCGAGGAACTTATATATCTTGCCCATCCACTGGGCGTCGCGCTCCGCCAGGTAGTCGTTCACGGTGACTATATGCACGCCGTGGCCGGAGAGGGCGTTCAGATAGGCGGGCAGCGTCTCGGTTATGGTCTTGCCCTCGCCCGTCTTCATCTCGGCTATGCGGCCCTGATGCAGCACTATGCCGCCCAGAAGCTGTACGTCGTAATGCCGCTGGCCTATGGTGCGCTTTGCGGCCTCGCGGACTACGGCGAATGCCTCCGGCAGCAGGTCATCCTCGGTCTCGCCGTTATTCAGGCGCGCCCTGAATTCATCTGTCTTGGCCCGAAGCTCCTTGTCCGTAAGGGCCTCCATGCTTCCCTCCAGCTCGTTTATCCTTTTTACCATGGGCATGAGCTTTTTAACCTGCGCCTCCGAGGTGCTGCCCAACAGTTTATCCAAGAATCCCATTATTTTCCTCCATAAGCCCGGCAAAAGGGCATTATACTTATGATTATATACTATTGCAGTATAGCATAAACTACGCTTCATTACAAATAAGGCGCAGTCTTTTTGCCACGCTTTTACAGTTTGTTTTATTTTGTTACGCGCTTTTCAGTGATATATTTAATTGAGGACTTCAATATGATGTTTAAGGAGGCGCATATATGTACTACCTTCTTATAATAGCCGGCGGGCTTATGACGATGGACACAATCTGGCTCTCCACCGTATGCAACGGCAACCTCGGCACCGCCCTTCCCGCAATAATGGGCGTGCCGCTGCTGCTCATAGGCCTATTTAAAAGGTTCTTCATGTCCTGGTTCCGCACCCCTGCGGGACACCTTGTAAAGGTGCTGCTCATAGTCTGCTATTCGGCAGCCGTGGTGTTTTTCTGCTGCATGGGGGCAATGCTGGGCTCCGCCGCCCACAGGAAGGCGGATTACGGCAAGGACGTACTCATCGTGCTGGGCTGCGCCGTACGCGGAGAGCGGGTATCCCTCACCCTCAAGCTCAGGCTGGACGCCGCGCTTGAGTATCTGGAGCACAGCCCGAATACCGCGGTGATAGTATCCGGCGGCAAGGGTGACGGCGAAAATATAAGCGAGGCGGAGGCCATGAAGCGGTACCTTGCAGCCCACGGCGTAGACGAAGGCCGCATAATAACGGAGGATAAGTCCACCAGCACATGGGAAAACTTCAAATTCTCCAAGGCGATACTTGACGAGCGCTTCCCCGGCGCTTCTGTCGCCTTTGTCACCACCAACTTTCACGTTTACCGGGCGGGGAGGGTAGCCATAATGAACGGCATTGAAGCTGAGGGCTATGGCGCAAAGGACGTATGGTACACCAAGCTCAACAACTACATGCGGGAAAGCATAGCGGTAGCCGTATACAAGCTCCGGGGCCTGCTGATATAGCCGAAGCAGAAAATCGCCGCCTGCGCGGCATTTTTTATTTGACTTTTACCCTGCGTGAATATAGACTAAATCATTATGGTTTTGCTGCTTTTTGCAATAAATTTTTATTATATAGCGGGGAATTATTATGGACAATCTGACTGAAAGCTTCGGCGAGCTGGTGTTCAGCGACCGCGCCATGTCGGAGCGCATGAGCGGCGAGGCTTACGCCGCCCTCAAGGACGCTATCCGCTCCGGAGAACCACTGGACATAAACGTGGCAAACGCAGTGGCAGACGCCATGAAGGCATGGGCGCTGGAAAAGGGCGCCACCCACTACACCCATTGGTTCCAGCCTCTCACCGGCGTTACAGCAGAAAAGCACGAGGGCTTCCTTGGCTGCGGCCGGGATGGCAGTGCCATCATAGAGTTTTCCGGCAAGGAGCTCATAATGAGCGAGCCTGACGCCTCAAGCTTCCCCTCAGGCGGCCTCAGGCCCACCTTTGAGGCCAGAGGCTACACCGCATGGGATCCCACCAGCCACGCATTCATAAAGGACGCCACGCTGTGCATACCCACTCTGTTCTTCTCTTACGGCGGAGACGCTCTGGATAAAAAGACCCCTCTGCTGCGCTCCATGGACCTCATCAACCGGGAATGCCTTCGCATACTCAAGCTGTTCGGCCACGAGGATGTGAAGAAGGTCATATCCACCTCCGGCGCAGAGCAGGAGTATTTCCTTGTGGAAAAGTCCCTTTACGACCAGAGGCCGGATCTCGTCCTCTGCTCCCGCACCCTCTTTGGGGCAAAATCCCCGAAGGGGCAGGAGATGGACGATCACTATTATGGCGCCATATCCCCCCGGGTAAGCTATTTCATGCGGGATCTTGACACCGAGCTTTGGCAGCTGGGCGTATTCGCCAAGACGGAGCACAAGGAAGTGGCTCCCGGCCAGTACGAGCTGGCGCCGGTATTTGCAGACTCCAACACCGCTACAGACCACAACCAGTTGGTGATGGAAATAATGAAAAAGACCGCACTCCGCCACGGCATGGTATGCCTGCTGCACGAGAAGCCCTTCGCCGGGCTGAACGGCTCCGGAAAGCACAACAACTGGTCGCTCTCCACGGATACCGGCATGAACCTGCTGGCCCCCGGCAAATCCCCCAAGGATAATCTGCAGTTTTTGCTTTTCCTTGCGGCCATAATAAAGGCTGTCGACGAGCATCAGGATCTCCTGCGCGTCTGCTGCGCTGCCGCCAGCAACGACTGCCGCCTGGGAGGTTTTGAAGCGCCCCCCGCAATAGTCTCCATGTTCCTCGGGGACACCCTCTACGACCTGCTCACCTCAATAGAGCACAAGGAGGAATACGAGGAGGGCGGCGACAGGATACTTGAAAGCGGCGTATGCACGGTGCCGAGGCTCCGCATAGACACCACCGACCGCAACCGCACCTCCCCCTTCGCCTTCACCGGCAACAAATTCGAATTCAGGATGCTGGGCAGCAGCCAGAGCATAGCCGACGCCAACACCGTCATAAACACCATAGTGGCGGAGGCCCTGTCGGAATTCGCCGAGCGCCTCGAAAGGGCAGAGGACTTCCGCCGTGAAGCCTTCAGAATAATACGCCACACCATGCGGGACCACAAGCGCATACTGTACAACGGCAACAACTACAGCGAAGAATGGATAAAGGAAGCGGAAAGCCGCGGCCTTGCCCATCTGCCCACCACTGTGGACGCCATGCACTGCTTCATAAGCGAAAAGAACATCTCCCTTTTCACCAGATGGGGCATATATACCGAGCGTGAAATGCGCTCAAGGTACGATATATCCCTCGAGAACTACGCAAAGCTCATACGCATCGAGGCCAGCACCATGCTCAGCATGGCACAGCGCAGCATCCTCCCCGCCGTAATAGGCTACGAGAGCAAAATCGCCGAGGCCGTATCGGCAAAGGATAGACTCGGCGTACCCAACGATGCGGAATATGCGCTTTTGAAGGGCCTCTCCGCAGGCGTCAACGCTCTGCACAAGCGCATAGGCGGCCTGTTCGACGCAATAGCCGCAATGCCCAAGTGGAACGGCGAGGCCGCTGAATACTGCCGCGACAAGCTGCTTCCCGCCATGGGTTCCCTGCGCGAGGCGGCAGACGCTCTGGAGACCATCACTGCCAAGGAATACTGGCCCTTCCCCGGATACGAGGACCTGCTGTTCAATCTCTGATCGCAGCGGATATTACAGTGTCCTTCCATGTGTTTTTTCGCTGGAAGAACACTGTTTTTCTTTGGCGCACATGTGATTTTTTTAACGGCAAAAGCTTAATTATTTTGTATATATTGCGCCGATTTGTTATTTTATAATGTTGACATTCGGGGTTATGAGAATTATTATAAGGTCAGGTGGAGGAAGATGTCCGCCAGCTTTATTATACTCATTTTAAAACATAAATTTCCCTGCTCAGGCGCAGGGCAAATAAGCAATATTTATAAATCGTGGAGGTAACAATTTAATGAACGCTTACATCGAGTCCGTAATCGAAAAGTGCAAAAAGCGCGACGGTAACGAGAAAGAATTCATTCAGACCGTAGAAGAAGTTCTGCGTTCTCTTGAGACCGTTATCGAGCAGCACCCCGAATACGAGAAGGCAGCCCTTCTTGAGCGCCTCGTAGAGCCCGAGCGCACTATCGAGTTCCGCGTTGTTTGGGTAGACGATGCCGGTAAGGTAAACGTAAACCGCGGCTACCGCGTACAGTTCAACAGCGCCATCGGCCCCTACAAGGGCGGCCTGCGCTTCGCTTCCCACGTAAATCTTTCCGTTATGAAGTTCCTCGGCTTCGAGCAGACCTTCAAGAACAGCCTGACCTCTCTGCCCATGGGCGGCGGCAAGGGCGGTTCCGATTTCGACCCCAACGGCAAGAGCGATGCAGAAATCATGCGTTTCTGCCAGGCCTTCATGACCGAGCTCTATCGCCACATCGGTCCCAGCGTTGACGTTCCCGCCGGCGATATCGGCGTAGGCGGCCGCGAGATAGGCTATCTGTTCGGACAGTATAAGCGCATTCGCGGCGCTTACGAGAACGGCGTCCTCACCGGCAAGGGCCTCAGCTACGGCGGCTCCCTGATCCGTCCCGAGGCTACCGGCTTCGGCGCTATCTACTATGTATGCGAAGTCCTCAAGCATGAGCATGACACCATCGAGGGCAAGACCATCATAATGTCCGGCTTCGGCAACGTTGCATGGGGCATCGCCACCAAGGCCTCCCAGCTGGGCGCAAAGGTCGTTACCCTTTCCGGCCCCGACGGCTACTGCTACGATCCCGACGGCATCTGCACCCAGGAAAAGCTGGACTATATGCTGGAGATGCGCGCCTCCGGCCGCAACAAGGCTCAGGACTATGCTGACAAGTTCGGCGTAAAGTTCGTCCCCGGCAAGAAGTCCTGGGAAGTCAAGGGCGACATCTGCATGCCCGCCGCATATCAGAACGAGATCGGTATGCCCGAAGCTGAGCAGATCCTTGCCAACGGCACCAAGTACTACATCGAAGTTGCCAATATGCCCACCACCAACGAAGCTCTGTTCTTCCTTATGGGCAAGGGCCTCGTAGTAGCTCCCTCCAAGGCCGTCAACGCCGGCGGCGTAGCCACCTCCGGTCTGGAAATGAGCCAGAACTCCGAGCGTCTCGCCTGGAAGGCCGAGGAAGTTGATTCCCAGCTCCATCACATCATGACCAACATTCATGCCGCCTCCGCCAAGGCAGCTGAAGAGTGCGGTCTGGGCTACAACCTGGTAGCAGGCGCCAACATCGCCGGCTTCAAGAAGGTTGCAGACGCCATGATGGCTCAGGGTCTTGTCTGATTTAAAGCTTAGCTTTTCGGAGAAGCGGGTTCCCCGCTTCTCCGATTTTTTTACGCAATTTCACCTTCAGGAGGATTTATGGACAGCTGCTACGTTACACCAAAGGAAGACATGCATAAGGGGGCGTACATCATAGCCGACCCACACAAGGGCTTACGCGACGGGGCGCTGCTTTTTGACGCTGCCCAGGAGGAGCTTGCCAGGAAGGCCGCCATGTACCTCGCCGTCCAAGGGATCGCCCTGCGGCTCATAAGGGTGAACGACTTTGAGCGGTTCATGGCTCAGGAGCAGGAGTATAGGAACAGGCTGTTAGGGGGCTTCCCAGCCGCCGTGATCAAAAATGTGAGCTGGGCGGAAGCGCTTGGCATAAATGCAGCCCGGGGCGAAACGCCCGCCGAGCTTGCCAGCGCCGTAAAAGAGGCTATATTGAAGTAGAAGGGCCAAAAGCCCTATTCAATCTTTTTTAATACCTACTTTACCGATTGTACACTTAATCTGCATTTTCTCGCCACATTTTGCTGGTAATATAACAATCACAGAAGGAAAGAACTTGCAGATAGTAACTCCATCCATAAAGATTTCTCCCCCTAAAAACAAAAAGCCGGCTTAGTTGATCTGCACCCCATTTGTTAGACATGTGATATAATGCTAACAAGTGGGGTGATT
>OKSC01000129.1_pt1 | contig 89284 bp, 70 predicted proteins | sample 1601161 | NCBI WGS metagenome assembly OKSC01 (sample SAMEA3541552, study PRJEB24748) | human gut metagenome | biome: human gut; feature: human-associated habitat; material: faeces | place: China | collected 2012 | reverse complement strand
GGAAGCCGGGAACAGGAGGTAGAAATCTTCTACCGCTTTATCGGCAAAATTGATTAAATGACACCAATATTTTTAACTATGTGATACCGGCACTGCCGTTCCGGACACGGACAACATCGTTCAGTTAAGCGAGCTTTTCGGCGTCACGACCGACTATCTTATAAAGGACGGACTCGACAGCGACGAGGACATCCCCGCAGTAGCCCGCACCGCAGAAAAGGTCAAAAACGCGGAGCAGAGTCGTCAGCTGCTCATCGCGGGCATAATCACGCTCGTGCTCGGAATCATAATCGTCGGCGTACTGCTGACTTTATCGCAGGTCATTGAGTCGTATCAAAAAGTTACCTACGACCACGGCCCGATGATGGAGATTCTCCCCGACGGGACAACGCAGATATCCGAAGAACACCGCATGGCGACAACACGCGTGCCCGTCTATTCGTTCGTTCCGTTCCTCAACACCTACTATCTGCATTGGGTGCTCGTTATTGGCTTGGGGCTTGTCACGGCAAGCGTCGTCTGCTTTGCAAAATACAGACGGAAAACAAAAACAAAAAAGAAATCATAAAAACAGGGGGCTGCCGAAAATGCAGTCCCCTGTTTTTTATCAGTTTGCCGGGTCAAGCTCTCCGGGGAACACATCATCGTCAAGAATGTACTTCTCATAGTTCTCGTTCTGCCAGACCTTGACATAGTCAACCATGAACTCGCTCGATGATTTGTGACTGAATTGACCTATCTCCTGCCCGTGCGGTCCCCAGCCGTCGCCTGCGTCTGTTTCGACGGTCAGGCGCAAAAATTCGCGCACCTTCGACACTCCGCCGCCCATCGAAGCCCATGTCGGCTCGCCGTCTATGTAGAAAACATAATATTCGGGTGTCCACTTGAGCGCGTAAGTGTGGTAGCCGTCATAGAGATCCTGCTTGAGCTCGGTTATCTTCGTATCGGAGTCGGAATACTTGCCGTAGCCGTTCCAGATTAGGGCATGGCCCATACGGCTCTTGCGATTCATGCGGAATGCGCTCTCAAACACATCTATCTCCGTGCCGTCGAGTCCCGCATTGGATATCTTTCTCATGTTCGGGGACTGGAGCCAAAATGCAGACCAAAGCCCGTCGGCGTCCGGGAGCTTTACCCTTACTTCAAAATAGCCGAAAGCCTGTGAGAACAGGAGCTCATCGTTCGTGCCCTTGTTATTGTTGCTGTCGCCGACTATTCTGCGGGTCTCAATGCCGCCGGTGAATCTGCCGGCCTTCGGACAGTCGCCCGAGCAGACGTGATCATCCCGATACTCCGAGCGGACTATCAGATTTGAGTCCCTAATCTCAACCATCTCCGGGCACCACCAACAGGCATACTCCGGATGCTTTTCATCGTTTGACTCCTATCGTATTGCGTGGGGCGATGTTGTCCAAATCTCCTTCGAGCCGCTGTAGCGCTCGCCGAAATCTATATTCTGATTGAGTCCGTCGCCGTTGAAATCGTCCTCGAATACTTTGTACCAGCCGTTTTCGCCGAGGGTCGGCACGGATGTGTCAAAATTAGGCATATCGTTTCCTCCGTCATCCTTTTTCGCGCTGCATCCGGCAAGCAGCAAAACAGCCGCGCAGCAGAGTAACGTCGCAAAAAAATTTTTCTTCTTCAATTCATCTTCTCCGTCAAAGTCCGTATTTTTTCGCTATCTCTCCGTAGTTGTTTTCGAACCTCACGGCGTTTATTCCGACTTTCTCCGCCCCGCGCACGTTTCTTTCGAGGTCGTCTATAAACAAACACTCCTCGGCTTTCAGCCCGTATTTATTGAGGATATATTCGTATATCCTCCTGTCGGGCTTGATGATGTGCAGGTCGCACGAGACTACCGCGCCGTCGAAGAAATCGATATCGTAGAAGCGCGGAAAATATTCATAGAAGCGCCCGCTCGCGTTTGAGAGGACATAGATTTTCCTCCCGCTCCGCTTCATCGCGCGGCAGAACTCCGGCGCACCGTCGATCCTGTTTAGAAACTCCGGCCAGCGGCGCTCACATTTTTCGAGCGCGTCATGATATTCTTTAGGCACCCGCTCTTTGGCCGCCGCAAGCATCTCGCCGTCGGTTATGTTTCCCCTGTCGGCCTCCGTCCACTCCGCGCTCTCGAACAGCTCGCGGCGGATGAAATTTTTTGCTTCCTCATCGGGGCAGAACGCGCCGAGCGGTAGGTCTGTATCATATTTAAGAAGCACGTTGCCCATATCGAAAATTATATTTTTAATCATCTTTTCTCCGTATCAAAAACGCCGCCGACCCGTTTGAATTCAGACAGGCGGCGGCTTTTTCTTTCACTTATTTAGTCATGAAAAGTATTCCCATGCACCCGGGTCCGCAGTGGCTTGCGATGGTGCAGCCCGCGCAGCCGATGAGAACCTCCTTGAACGGGAGAATGCTCTTTATCAGCGCGGTGAGCTCCTTCACCTCGGCATCCGAAGCGCTCGACGAGGTCAGGAAAATGCGCGAAAGGTCGGCGTCGTCCTTATGGGCGCTGAGCTCATCCTCGATATACTTCTTCTTGACGTCGAGTATCTTTCCGCGATACTTTCTCGCAACTCCGAGCTTGCCGTCCTTCATCTCGATGCACGGACGGATGGAGAGCAAGTTAGCTCCGAGCGCGGCAACCGTCGAGCAGCGGCCGCCCTTCTTCATATATTCGAGCTTGTCGAGCACAAAGCTCGTGCAGGTCTTTTTGTTCAAATCAACGGCGGCCTTCGCTATATCCTCCGCGCTCATGCCCTCATCGCGCATCTCGCAGGCTCTTATGACCTGGAGCGCGATACCGGAGCTCAGATGGCGCGAGTCGATGACATAAACTCCGTCCATTCCCTCCGCGGCGAGTCTCGCGTTCTGATGGGTCGAGGATATCTCGGAGCTCAGCGAGAAATGGACAACTTTCTTTCCCTCGTCGATAAAGGACTTGAAGAAGGCCTCATAGTCGCCTATCGGAATAGCCGAGGTCGTAGGCAGCTCGCCCGTCTCGTCGTAGTGCCTGAAAATATCGGGAGTGGTTATATCTATTCCGTCGCGGTATGATTTTCCTCCGAGATTAACATACAGCGGCAGTACACGTATATCATATCTGCTTTCAAGCTCCGCGCTTAAATCGGCAGGGCTGTCTGTGGTGATAACTACATTGCTTTTCATACAATCGCTCCTTTTGCTCAATTACTTTAGAGTATAACATATCCGGGCTGAAATATCAACTTGTGTTGCAAATTAATTTATATTATAATGTGCATGACAATGTGCGTTTAACGGGGTGATATATATGATGAGGGAAACGGGACGGCTGCTGCTCGGAATACAGGCACGCGCCCGCTTTGCGGCATATTGCGTATTCGGGCGCAAAACGGACTGCGCCGCGGAATTTATCAAAAATCGGGACAGCTATATTCTCAAAAACCCCGACGGTACTCTCGAGGTGACCGTCTCGGGCGGTAAGCTTACATATTCTGCGGCAGTCGGCAAAACGCCCGTAATCGAGCCGTCCGAAATAGGGCTTCTCGTTCAGGGCGGGGTAAATCTCGGTGAGGATGCCGTGCTCGGCGAGCCGAAAACAGACTCAAGAGAAGAAATACGGCGCGACCCCGACACCGAGACTGACATCACCGACAGGCACATAAATTATATCTTCCCCGTGCGCTCGAAAAAATTCCGATATTCGCTCGAGGTGCGCCTATGGAACGACGGCTTCGGCTTCCGACTGCTCTTTGACAAGAATACGGGGCTGCTCGTCGCCGACGAGCCGACGCAGTTCAACGTGCCCGGCGACACGGTTTGCAGATATCAGACGGACCTCAAAAAGATGCAGGGCAAGACGCTGACAAAAAAGACCTCGGCGCTCCCCTCGGGCGAAATTTTCTCCTGCATGACCGCATTCGAGTTCCCCGAAAAAGACATATATACAATGATAACCGAATCGGATATCGAGAACTATCCCGGCATGGCTCTGCGCTCGCTCGGCGCGGGCAAATTCAAGGTCGAGCTCTGGGATACGGACAAATTCTTCATAAAAGGCGGAAAAACTCCTTGGCGCATAATTACCGTCTGCCGCTCGCTCGAGGAGCTTGTCCGCTGCCGCGTCATAACCCACTCAGCCGCGCCGTCAAGCGGAAAAATATACGAAAATGCCGAATGGATACGCCCCGGCAAGAGCGCGTGGTCGTATTTTATAGACGAGGAGCACAGCCGTCGATTCGAAAAGATAATGGAATTCAACGCCCTCGCGGAGCAGGCGGGATACGAATATAACCTCGCGGACAGCGGCTGGCGCGACTGGGCGAGAACGGAGCACGGCGCGTTTAAAAAAGTTAAGGAGCTCGTTGACGACGCCGAGAAGCGCTCCGTCGGGATATGGCTCTGGCAGTCCGCCATGGACAGGGTGTGGTTTGCGCCGTACAGGCGCAGGTTCTTCAAAAATTGCCAAAGGCTCGGGATAAAGGGCATAAAATTAGACCACATAGAGAGCGAGACGCAGTTCATGACCGAATTTTACCGCCGCTTCGCGCTCGAGGCCGCGGAGCACAAATTGATGGTCATATACCACAACCCGCAGAAGCCGACGGGACTGCGCCGCACCTTCCCGAACGTGATGAGCATGGAGGCGATTCGCGGACTCCAATGCAAGGCCGACGCGGACAACGACACGATTCTCCCGTTTACAAGGATGCTCGGCGGGAATGCGGATTATACGCCGCTGTGCTTCTCCGTGCCGAGATGCCTGAACGAAGTGAGCATCTGCCATATGCTCGCCTCCGCAATAATATATAACTCTGCGTTTTTCACCGTCAGCGAGGATCCGTCTATACTGAAAGCCCACGGGCTCGACTCATTTGTATCGCCCCTGCCGGTAATTTGGAACGAGACGCACGTGCTCCCCGGCAGCAAAATAGGCGAGCTCGCAATATTTGCGCGGCGCAGCGCGGACACATGGTATTTGGCCGTATTCAACGGCTCGCAGGGCGAGAAGAATATAAATCTGCCGTTTTCGTTTTTGTCGGGCGGCAAAAAATACGAGGCGGAGCTTTACACCGACGACCTCGCGGATCAGCGCGGATTCAACCGCGTGAAAATATGCGTCACCGGCGCGGACAGCGCGGACATAGCAATGCGCCCCTCCGGCGGCTTCGCGGCGATGTTCAGGGAAGTATGAATTTCAGATTGCCCGCAGTGCGGTTAAATATCAAAAACGGTGCGGCCTCGGCGGTCGCGCCGTTTTAATTAATCCGATATTGTCAACCGCTGTCGGTGCCGTACTTTTTGCGGCAAAAACGCCGAAAAACGGGATTTCAAAGCATTTCCGACCCCGACCCGCGCACGCATGTCTAAAAGCGCGGTTTTGAAGCCCATAAAGACCAAATAAAGACCAAAGCGCGAATTTTTGCCCGCTCTCGAACAGGCCTTCGGGCAAAAGAAAACCCCGCAAGCCCTTGATACACAAAGGATTGCGGGTTGGAGCTACTGGCCGGACTCGAACCGGCGACCTGCTGATTACGAATCAGCTGCTCTACCAACTGAGCCACAGTAGCAGAAAATCAACAGCTTATATATTATAAGCGAGACTTCGTTTTTTTGCAAGAGCTTTTTTCAATTTTGTCGACTGTCGGAGAAATATTTTGCGCGGCGCGGCTGTCCGCTCTTGCTTAAGCTTTTGTTCTGTGCTATAATATCCGCATATCCGCCCGTAGCGAAGCTGGATATCGCAGCAGATTCCGATTCTGAAGGCCGGGGGTTCGAATCCCTCCGGGCGGGCCAGAAAGAAGCACTTGCATTTGCAAGTGCTTTTTCAACTAAGCGCACCTTCGGTGCATGAAAAATGAAGGCGCTTCGCTAATGAAGTGCGGTGAACCGCATGAAAATCAAAGTGCGCGCACTTCCTGCGAGCATAGCAAGCACTTCATGAATTGAAACAGCAATCACATTTAGCGAAAAGAGCAGGAAGCCACCGGTCTTCCTGCTCTTTTTCACTTTACTTGCTGACCCAACCTGCCGACCCTGCCACACGCAGCCGCACCGGCTGTTAACCGGCTCAGAGCACCGCGCTGCCCGCGGCAGAAACAGCTCAAAACAGTGGTGTGTTTTTGTGTGTTTCTTTGCTTTGCGGAGATTAAATACAAGTGTTCGGACAGCAGGATTATATTCGGCAAGGCGAAGAGTTTTAAGCCGCATAATGTCGATGCTTTTTGTAACAATCCCTCATTTCCGAATTTTTGACACGAAAGTAACCCTGAGTTTCATGGATTACTTTATAAAAAAGCGCCTTCCAAAGAATATTTTTTCATGCTTTGAGGGCAAAAAAACGGGCAGACAAAACAATGACGAACTTTGTCGGCAGTTGGCCGGCTGTTACAGAGTCCGTTTTTTCACACACATCCGGAAAAAGCCCGAAAAACAGCCAACAGAGCGAAGGTATTATTGCATAGAAATCTTGAAAATTGGAAATTTTGTGGTATACTTAATGGGTATAATTGTGCCCATTTGAGCAAGAGGCGCAGAGCGATTGAAAATAATCGGAGCACTGAACTGTTGTTGTTTGTATTACGTGCACTTTGACGGAGCTTTTTGGATTGGAGTTTTGATATGAAGAAGGTACCATTTTCTCGGCATGAGGCCGTTCTGCTCCTGGATGCGTATTTAAATTCCGTTGCCACAGGTCAGCCGAGAGCATGAGCAGCCAAGAATGTTTCAGAAGATTTGCGCAAAATGGCAATCAACAACGGAATAGAATTTGACAAGTCATATCGCAGTGAAACTGGTATTTTTAAACAAATGGCAAGTATGGAATCCGCTTATGTAAGGATGTCCGAAATGAATTTACTGTAAATAAGTATAATAACCGCTGTTTTATTATATGAGGAGAAGAACAGTATGAGTGAACTTTCAAAGTATTTTACAAACGCATTTTCTCACAGCTACAAAAGCAAGACTCCCGATGAATATGTTTTCCAACGCGGTGACTATCGGTTCTCCGTTCTCTCGTCAAGAATTATCCGCGTTGAAAAAGACGAAAAACGGATTTTTACCGATGAAGCAACTCAGACCGTTATCTGCCGCGATTTCGACAGACCCCAATTCAGCTTTTCTCAGGATAATAATAAAATCGTGATAAAAACAGATGATATTATATTCCGTTTTGACCTTTCAAAAGGCAAAACAGAGAGCATTACGCTCAAGGACTCAAGATGCGTCACCAACTTCAAAGCCGGCAACCTCAAGGGTACCTACCGCACTCTCGACATGATAAACGGCTCTGTCAGGCTCGGGGACGGGCTGATGAGCACAAACGGCGTTTCTGTTGTTGACGATTCAAAAACAGTGATCGTGAGCACGGACGGAACCTTGAAAGAGCGCAGACACATTCAAAAAGACGAATACTATTTTGCTTTCGGCAATGATTTTCGCGGTTGCCTCAAAGACTTTTTTAAGCTATGCGGCTCGGTACCCCTCGTCCCGAGATACTGCCTTGGCAACTGGTGGAGCAGATACAAGGACTACAGTCAACAGGAATATATCGATCTGATGAAAAAATTTCTTGAACGTGATATTCCTATCTCGGTTGCAACAATTGACATGGATTGGCATTGGGTAGATGTTATTAAACGTTTCGGAAAAGAAAATGCACTCTTTCGCCGTGATGGTTTTCTGCCCTACAGGAACATTGTAGAAGCATTTCAGTCTCAGGGCTGGACCGGCTACAGCTGGAACACCGAACTTTTTCCGGATTACAAAGAACTGCTTTCGTGGCTGCACGACAAGAACTTCAAGGTTACCGTCAACCTCCATCCGGCGCAGGGAGTACGCCCGTTTGAAGATCAGTACGAAGATTTTGCACGCTTTATGGGCGTTGACCCGAAGAGCAAAAAACGCATTCCCTTTGATATTACCGACCCGAAATTCATTGATGCCTATTTCAACATTCTCCACAGACCCTATGAAAAAGACGGCGTAGATTTCTGGTGGATCGATTGGCAGCAGGAAAAGGATACAAAAATCAAAGGTCTTGATCCCCTTTGGGCGCTCAATCATTATCACACTCTTGATCTTGCCTCAACCGGCAAAAGACCCCTCATTCTTTCCCGCTTTGCCGAGGTCGGCTCTCACCGCTATCCTCTCGGATTTTCCGGCGACACGATAATCAGCTGGAAGAGCCTTGATTTTCAACCGTATTTCACTGCAAATGCCGCAAACGTCGGCTATACCTGGTGGAGTCATGATATCGGAGGTCATCAGCTCGGCTCAAGGAATGATGAGCTTTATGTTCGCTGGGTTCAGCTCGGTGAATTCAGCCCGATAATGCGCCTTCATTCAGCAAAAGACGAGTTCATGGGTAAAGAGCCCTGGAAATACAGCTTTGCCGCAGAAACAGCGGCAGTGAATGCGCTCAGAGAACGTCATGCGCTCATTCCGTACATATACTCGATTAACCGTCTCACCCACAAAGAGGGGCGCGCCCTTTGCGAGCCGATGTATTACTCATATCCGTGCGAAAAAGCCGCCTATGAAGTGCCGAATCAGTTTTTCTTCGGCACTGAGCTCATGGTATCACCTATTACCAAGCCCGCTGACAAGCGCACCTACCTTGCACCCGCAAAAGTGTGGCTGCCGAAAGGCAGATGGACAGACTGGTATACCGGCAGAATCTATGAGGGCGAACGCTTTGTTACCATGTACCGTGATTTGAATGCGTTGCCCGTGCTCGCAAAAGAGGGCGCTATCATTCCTCTTTCTCAAAACAGCAAGACTAACGACTGGTCGAATCCCGAAAAGCTGACTATCAGAATTTTCAGAGGAACAAACAGCTTTACCCTCTATGAGGACGATGGCGAAACGATGAGCTTTGAAGACGGAGCTTTTGCGGAAACCGTACTTTCTGTTAAAGAAGCAGGAGAGGATCTGTTGTTTGAAATCAGTGCTGCCAAGGGAGATCTTTCCGTCGTTCCTTCAAAACGTGAATGGAAGCTCGTCTTTGACGATATCTCCTCGGCAAAGGAAATCACCGTCAAGGTCTCCGGCAGAATAACCCCTGTTTCACCCGAATACAAGTGCGGAAAAACCGTTATTACTCTGTCTTCGGTTCCGGCAGACGCAGATATTAAAGTTGAATTAAAAGCCTTTGAAATTCGCAAAAATCCATGCAAAAAGGAGGCTGTCGGCGAACTTCTTTCAAAATACCAGTTGCCGACAATTTTTAAACGGGCGGTTTTTACTTCGTTTATCAAAGATCTCTCAAAGCCGTTCCCGCTTCATGACAGCGCGTTCAAAGGTCCGGTTGAAGAAGTGCTTATTTGATTTACGGCAAAACTTAACAAAGCAAACGGCTGTTTCGAGGATGTTCGGAGCAGCCGTTTTCCCATCGTGAAAAATTATCTGATAACCATCTACGATAACTACATCGGAATTCTATCCACTATTTTCGCCGACCGGCTTTGGATAAAAATCGTATCATCCATTTTGTCCTTTGCCACAGTATTTATCGCGGCATATTTAAAGTCATTCGATCTGAACAAGCTGTCTAAGGCGCACAAGGAAGCGGCGAACAGGCCGCTGATTGTGCAGAATGAGATTACACCCAGATACACGTCTACGATATCAGCCCCCGGTAGTAACCGGACTGCGGACTTGAGAAATAGTAAAGATTGCCTTGAAAAAGTGCTTTGCCAAATGACAAAAAACAGACACCTCGCAGGTATAACGGCTGCGAGGTGTCTTTGTTTTCATACTTTTCGGGTAAAATATGAAAAAATACCCGGAGGTAAATGTAATGAGCGTACGGCTGCTGACCGAAAAAATAATTGCCGAATTTAAGGAGTATCTTATTCTGGAGGAGAGGAGCGAAGCGACGGTTGAAAAATATATCCGCGATGTGAAAGCGTTTGCAGTGTATGCCAAAGACGGTGAAATCACAAAAGAAGCGGTGATTGCATATAAGAAATATTTGCAGACAGTCTACGCCGTGCGGAGCGTCAATTCCATACTTGCAAGCTTAAACAGTCTGTTTGCGTTTTTGGGCTGGCACGGTTTAAAGGTGAAATCACTAAAACTTCAGCAGCAGGTTTTCTGCCCCGAGGAAAGGGAACTGACCAAAGCCGAGTACAAAAGACTGTGCCTGGCGGCGGAACGCAGACAGAGTAAACGACTGAGTCTTGTTCTGCAAACAATTTGCGGGACAGGCATTCGCGTCGGCGAGCTGCAATACATAACCGTTGAAGCGGCAAAACGCGGCAAGGCGGTTGTTAATTGTAAGTCTAAAACCCGAACGGTTTTTATAGTAAAAGAGCTGAAACAAAAACTGCTCCGTTACGCGGCGGAGCAGAATATTAAAGGCGGCATGATTTTTATAACGCGAACGGGAAAACCGATAAGCCGCACAAACATTTGGCGCGAGATGAAAGCCCTGTGCGGGGAGGCAAACGTCAACCCAGAAAAGGTCTTTCCGCATAACCTGCGCCACCTTTTCGCGCGGGTGTTTTACGGCATAGAAAAGGATATCGCCAAGCTTGCCGACATCCTCGGACACAGCAGCATTGATACGACGCGAATTTATATTATATCTACCGGCACCGAGCATCGCCGCCGCATGGAAAATATGCACTTAATAATATAAAAACCGCCCGATACGGCGGATGAGACATAATCATTATTATGTTGTAAGAAAATCCGACATAGGCTTATAACAAGCCCAACTTTACCATAATCATAGCAAGAAAAATCCAAAAAAGCAAGTCGTTTTGACGGATAGTGCAAAATCGTTCGGGAAATTGTCGACTTTAAAGCATATAAAGCCAAGCCCATTTTAAAATTTTAGAATGAGCTTGTGTCGATATGCACTTTTATATGTTCCCGCAAGCAAAAAAAATCCGCGAATGTTCTCGAGAGGCTTAACCGACAAAGCGTATCCGCATTTCTTACAACATAATAATGATTATGACATTAGGGAGGGCGTAACGGTACTTCGCAGAGGCGATTTGTTGCCGGGTCTGTCGAGCAATCAAAGAGACAAAAAACGGACAGTATATAGGTATATGACATTTGTAAAAAGACACATTGAAAAATCACAAAAAGGAGAGATGATTACTTTATGAGTAACATTGCCGAAATTATCAAGTACGAGGGTGACAACAGCACCTTCATCTGGAAGCATCCCTGCGAGGATTTTAACAGCCTGACACAGCTCATCGTTCACGAGTCGCAGGAAGCGATTTTCTTCATGAACGGTCAGGCGCTGGATCTGTTCGGACCCGGTCGTTATACACTGGAAACCGAGAATATCCCGAAAATCGGAAAGGTGCTCAACAGAACGACCGGCGACAAAACCCCGTTCCATTGCGAGGTCTATTTTATCAACAAAGCCGAGCAGATGGCTATCAAGTGGGGCACGGACTCGAAGGTGCAGTATGTCGATCCCACTTACGGATTCCCGATTTCCATCGGTGCGTCGGGCGAAATGAGCCTTCGCGCAGAGGACAGCCGCAAGCTTCTCGTTAAGCTTGTGGGAACGGAGAACTATCTCGGTCAGCAGCAGCTTATCGGCTTTTTCCGCGCATTTTTAATGACCAGGGTCAAGACCTACATTGCCCAGGTGATTAAAGCGAATGCCATCAACATCTTTGAAATCGACGAAAATCTGACGGCATTCTCCGAGAATATACATAAACTGCTTATTCCGGATTTTGCCGATTACGGTATTGCTTTAGAGCGCTTCTTTGTTACGAATATTGTCAAGCCGGACGGCGACAGACAGTATGAGAAGTTCAAGGAGCTGCATTTCCGCCAGTATGCCGACATTGCCGAGGCGACGCTCCGCCAGAAGACGGATCTCATCTATGCGCAGACAGAGGCGCAGAAGGTGGTCATCGATTCTCAGGCTCAGGCCACAAAGCGAGCCCAGGAGGGCTATACATATGCGCAGGAGCGCGGCTTCGATGTGGCGGCAAAGGTGGCGCAGAACGAGGCGGTCGGTCAGTTCACCAATATGGGTGTCGGACTCGGCACCATGGCGGGTGTCGGCGGCGCGGTAGGCGGCGTTGTGGGCAATGCGGTAGGCGGTGCGTTGCAGGCTGCGTCCGAGCCCGCTCAGCCTACTCAGCCTACTCAGCCTGCTCAGACGACCGATGATATGGCGGCGTTCAAGGCGAAAGTGGAAAAGCTCGGTATGATGAAAGAGGCCGGGCTGATAACCGAAGAGGAGTTGGCCGCCATGAGAGCGGAACTTCTCAAGAACATTCTGTAACGGGGGACTGAAAAATGAAAAAGAATTTCAAATCATATGCGATTATCTGGGCTGTTTTGTTCGCGGTATTTAATATTGTTGTATTTTTGGCGCGTCCCGTTATCCCGGGATATGTTGTCAGTTATGACGTGCGATTCTGGATCGCGTGGGTGTTTATAATAGCCTCGTTTGCAGCCAATCTTCTTTGCGCAAACAAGGCGTTTAAGGCGGAGAACCTTGAAAAGCTGTTTTACAAGGTGCCGCTGATTACCGTCAGCTATACCGGCCTTATAGCCATGCTCGTTTTGGGCGGAGCACTTATGCTGATTCCCAACTGCCCGGTGTGGATTGCCGCAGTTGCCTGCGCGGTTGTCGCCGCATTTACTGCGATAGCCGTCGTAAAAGCGGACTGGGCAGGCGACGCTGTCGGCGAGGTTCACGAAAAAGTGAAAATGCAGACGCAGTTCATAAAGCTTCTGACTTTTGACGCAGAGAGTTTACTCGACCGCGCCAAAAGCGACGCCGTGAAAACGGAATGCAAAAAGGTATATGAAGCCGTTCGCTATTCCGACCCGATGTCAAATGACGCTCTTTCCGTGATTGAGGCAAAAATTACAGTGAAAATGGATGAGCTGTCCTCTGCCGTCGGTGCCGATGATGCAGCGAAAGCAAAAGAAATCGCGGACGAATTGGTTATCCTTGTCGGTGACAGAAACAAGAAGTGTAGGGCGCTCAAGTGAAAATGTTTTAGTGATAAATCGCTGTTAAAGATGTCTATAGCATAAAAATAAATAAAAAGGAAGGGTAAAAAATGAAACGATTAACTTGTGAAATGTGCGGAGGAACAGACCTTATCAAGCAGGACGGAGTGTTTGTTTGCCAAAATTGCGGAATGAAATATTCCGTGGAAGATGCAAAGAAGATGATGATAGAGGGAACGGTTGATGTTAAGGGTACCGTTCAGGTTGATACATCTGGCGAGTTAGAGAACTTGTATCAAATCGCTCGCAGAGCAAAGGATGACAATAACGGAGAAAATGCAGCGAAATATTATGATATGATTCTTCTCAAGGATCCTACCAGCTGGGAAGCGTCTTTTTATGTTGTATATTTCAAAGCATTGGAATGTAAGATTGCTCAGATTCGGTCGGCGGCTATTTCTGTAAGTAATTGTGAGAAAAATGTTCTGATGTTAATCAGAGATAATGTTCCGGAGGACGAGCAAGCGGATGCGGTAAAAGAAGTTATGCTCCGCAGTTTACTTATTGCTAATATGTTGGCAAATGGGGCTAAGAGTCATTACGACGAAATCAGCCCTGATATCAAGAACGACTATATACAAGAGTATGTTAATAATGTGTGTGCGGCAAGAGATATCATGTATACTTGCGGAACACAGATTGATAGCATTTTTCAAGAAAACACTGAAATCGGAAAGTTAGCTGCGGATGCGTGGAAGTCCGGTATTGAAATACATACTCGAGTTCTGTCATATTTTGCGGATAAAAGTGCAAATGAAGAGATTATAATGTCCTATGTAAAGAAAATAGGAAAATATGATTCTGAGTATACTGAGAATTATATAAATTCGAAACAGAAGAAAATACTCGAGGACGAACTTGCGATATTGAAAGAGGACCTTATCAAAACCGAGAAAGACTCTCCGATGTCTAAAAGCGATATGGCTATACGTAGTATAGTGATGGGTGTAGGAGCAAGTCTTGTTCTTACGATATATATGATCGTTTCTTTTACTGACTCAATTCTCGATACTATGCTAACGGGATTGATGGTCGCATTACTGATGCCAGGATTGTTTTTTATTGTGTTGCTTATAACTAATGCAGGAAAATCGTCAAAGCAAAAGGAAAATCAGGAAAAGATTGCAAGTTTAAAATCTCAAATCGAAGCCAAGCAGGCAGAAATCGATAACCTGAAAATGTGATGTGTTTTTTAGCGAGGCTTCATTATGAACATAACCTTTTTGTTTGGCTCGGGCGCCGACACAGACTGTTGCAAAGACATGCCGTCAGGCGGTGAGTTTTCACGAATCCTGATTTCGGATAGCTATAAAGACGCAAGAAATAAGCTGCTGGGCAAAAATTCTTCACAATGTAAAGTGCTGCATCACAACAGCACAAAAATATATTTCCAAACTATTTATGAGAAGCAAGAAGCAGCAAAAGAAGCATTTGAAGAAGATATTAAATGCTATGTGGATGCCTATCAAAATAATGAAACAAAAAATTATAGTAATAAGGCAAAGGACTGGTATAAGCTTCTCGAAAAAGAGAATATTCAGGACGAAGCAGAAGAAAAAATTAAAAATTTCTTTCTTGAAAACGCAGTGTTTTTTGACACCTTGGACGGGCGTTTTAATTCGTTGCGCCATTATGACGATTCAAAAATAGCCAATCAAGTAAAAACTGCATACACCATAGTATTTTGGGCAATGTTAAAGTCACTTTATTCTGATATAGATAAGGATGCAAAAAAAGCTTATGGTATTGACATGAATGAAGGTTTTGCTGCGATTTTTGAATTGCTTTTGAAATCGGCGCCCGATTGTAAATGCGACGATGCTAAGGACACTGTTTATAAACAACTTTCCGAGTTTCTTAAAAGCTCGGACAATAAAAATTTTGTTGCAACAACAAATTATACAGATCTTATTTGCCAAGATATGTCATGCTCGGATATAATATACTTGCATGGCAAGCTGACTTGGTTTGAAGATTTGAGAAAATTGACAGTGTATGATATCACGACTGATGAGAGAACGGAAGCTGAGGAAGCGGCAAAACGGAACGAGCTTATTCCATTTATTCTCATTACAAGCGGCGTTAAACCATTGATATGCACGAAGCAGATTCGGGAATTTTCAAAGTTTATAACTTGCTTGGAAGAATCAGATGAACTTTGTATTTTGGGATATCGTTTTAATAATGAAGACAATCATATAAATGCCATTATAAGTGATTGGCTGAGAAAAGAAAAACACAGAAAACTGATATGCTTTAATTTTGATAAAAAAACAGACTTTAGCTCTATGAAATGGACAACGGAAATAGAAGTGGAAAGATATTGCGAAGATGATGATTCAAATGAGTTTGAGAATAGTGAGTTACTGTTAGAAAGCTGCTTGAAATCCGATGCACAGATAATTGATATAGAAACAAATAAACACAACAGCCGTAATTTGTTCGGAAAATACTTGAAAATGCGACAGAACAGATCCAATTAATTTCTATCACCACCAACACAAACCCCCGAGTGGAGCGCATACGCTCCGGCTCGGCGCTCTTTTTTGTTGTCATCAGTATGCTATGCAGGAGACTCTGCCGCTGAAATCGCTGACATATATTCTGTCGCCTTCGACGGCGGGGGAGCCGAATATCGGCGCGCCCGTGTCGAGCGTTTTCAGCGTTTCTCCGTCGGGGGAGACGGTGAATATTTTTCCGCTTGAGGCGGCTATAAGAATGTTGCCGTCCTTTGTGAGCACGGGCGAGGCTTCGACCGTCTGCGCCTCTCCGCTTTGTGGATCTCTATAGACGGCTAACCCGATTTTTCTATCCGCTCGGCGCGGTGACAATGTATTTTATCGGAGCTTCCGATAATCAATTTTCACAAGTAGGAGAATAACCATGTCAATCTTCAAATGTAAAATGTGCGGCGGCACAATAGAATTTGAGCAGGGTGCAACCGTCGGCGTGTGCGACTCGTGCGGCACAAAGCAGACCCTGCCCCGTCTGGACGACGACAGAAAAGCAAATCTTTACGACCGCGCGAACCATTTTCGCCGCAACAACGATTTCGACAAGGCGGCGGGAATCTATGAGCAGATACTCAACGAGGACAACACCGACGCCGAGGCGTATTGGTCGCTCGTTCTCTGCCACTACGGTATCGAATATGTGGAAGACCCGCAGAGCCACAAGCGCATTCCCACCGTGAACCGCGCTCAGTTCACATCGATTTTCGATGACGATAACTATAAGTCCGCTCTGCACTATGCCGACGGCTATCAAAAAGAGCTTTATGAGGATGAGGCTAAGGCGATAAACGAGATCCAAAAGGGGATTCTTGCGATTTCGCAAAAAGAAGAGCCTTTCGATGTGTTTATCTGCTACAAAGAGACCGATAACAGCGGCAGAAGAACACAGGATAGCGTCCTTGCAAATGACCTTTATCATCAGCTGACGCAGGAGGGCTTCAAGGTGTTCTTCTCGCGCATCACGCTTGAGGACAAGCTCGGCACGGCCTACGAGCCTTACATATTTGCCGCCCTCAACAGCGCCAAGGTCATGGTGGTGCTCGGCACAAAGCCCGAGTATTTCAACGCCGTGTGGGTGAAAAACGAGTGGTCGAGATATCTTTCGCTCGTCAAAAACAGCAACGGCAAAAAGATGCTCATTCCCGCATATAAGGACATGGATCCCTACGACCTGCCGGAGGAATTTTCGCACCTGCAGGCGCAGGATATGTCAAAGCTCGGCTTCATGCAGGATCTTATCCGCGGCATTAAGAAGATTGTTTCTGCCGGCGCGTCCAAGGCGGAGGTCAAAGAGACGGTTGCTGTCGGCGGCAATGTAAACGTAGAGCCGCTTTTGGAGCGAGCTTTCATGTTCCTCGAGGACGGCGACTGGGGCGAGGCGAACGAATACTGCGAAAAGGTGCTGGATCAGGATCCGAAGAACGCGCGGGCGTATCTCGGCAAGCTCATGGCGGAGTGCCGTGCGTGCCGCATGGAGGACTTGCAAAATTGCAGACAACCGTTTGACGGCAACGGCAACTATAATAAAATTCTGCGCTTTGCCGACCCGAAGCTGATCGAAACCCTGAAAGGCTATATCGCCCATATCAACGAGCGCAACGAAAACGCCCGCTTAACGGGAATCTATGACAGCGCGGTCAGCGCGATGAACGAAGCAAACAGCGAGAATGGGTACAAAGCCGCGGCGGAGATATTCAAAACGGTTCCCGGCTTCAAGGACGCGGATTTCCTTGTTGAGAAGTGTCTTGATAATGCGGAGATTTGCCGCAAAGACGCTCTTTACAATTCGGCTCGTTCTCAGATGAACCAAAACACAATAAGCAGTTACGAATCGGCAATCAGAATGCTTGAAAATATCCCCGGCTGGAAAGATGCCGACGAGCAGATTTACGCCTGCAAAAAGAAAATAGAAGAACTCAAAGCAAAACAGGAAGCCGACCGACTGGAAGCGGAGCGCAAAGCGGAAGCCGAACGTTTGGAGCGCGAACGCAAAGAAGAAGAACACCGCATTGCAGTCGAAAAAGCGAAGAAGAAAGCTAAAAAAGTTTTCGCTATCGGAACACCTATCGTTTGCGCTTGCATTGCTTTTGTTCTTGTGCTGATTACAGTTATTATACCGAAGCAGAAATATAATCAAGCTATGGAATTGATTTCCTCCGGCGATTACGATTCGGCATATGCGCTGCTTGAAGAAATCGGCGACAAGGAGACGATAGCCTCCAACAAATATGACAGGGCTATCAAGTATATCGATTCCGGCGATTATAAGGCGGCATATATGCTCTTGGACGGCCTTTCATATAGAGACAGTGCCGAGAAGCTGAAGAGTGCAAAACAAGCGCAAATAAAGAATGCAAAGGTTGGAGATATTGTATATTTCGGCACTTACGAGCAGGACAACGACACTTCTAACGGTAAAGAGAATATTGAGTGGCGTGTTTTGGCAAAAGAAAACAGCAGGGTTCTTGTTATAAGCGATAAGGCACTTGACCGTCAACCGTATAATTCATCTTACACAGAAGAGGTAACATGGGAAAACTGTTCACTTCGCAAATGGCTGAACGGTACGTTCCTAAACAAAGCTTTTAGTACTGAGGAACAGGCACAAATTCAAAATACAACTGTATCAGCTGATAATAACCCCCAATACAGCACAAATCCCGGAAACGCTACAACGGATAAAGTATTTCTGCTCAGCATCAACGAGGTGGAGAAGTATTTCAATAGTGATGAAGCAAGAAAATGTGCACCGACAGCTTATGCAAAGGCACAGGGAGCATCGACGAGCGATACTTGTAAAACCCCAAGTGGCGCAGCCACTTGCTGGTGGTGGCTGCGGTCGCCCGGCGACGATCAGAGTAGTGCCGCCTATGTCTACTTTGGCGGCAACGTCTTCGAGCTCGGCAACTATGTCTTCAGCGGTCTCAATGCCGTCCGCCCCGCGATGTGGATCTCTATCGACGGCTAAGTCAGGCGTTTGTGTATACCTCTGCACATAAAACAGAAAAATCGAGTGCTCATAGGGAAAAGCCCCTGTGAGCACTCGATTCCGTTTTCTGTAAAAAGCACATTCGGCGAATGAAAAATGAAGCGCTTCGCCAATGAAGTGCGGCAAACCGCACGAAAAGCAAAGTGCGCGCACTGCATGACAACGAAGTTGCCGCCGAAAACGGGCAGTGCCGAACGCGCAGAACCTTGCGGTTATAAATCTTCCGCCGAATAAGGACGGCAGGCTTGTCGGCGGCGATATCGAGAACCTTATGAAGCTTTCCGAAAAGCTCGGGATAAGACGCGAAGCGCCGGAGGGATTGTTCTGAATAAGTTGAAATTTTTCAAAATGCTGAGTATTTTGTGCTTTCATTACAACAACCCCTCAGTCACGGCTTCGCCGTGACAGCTCCCCTTACACAGTGGAGCCTTGAGTCCGCGCAATAACAGACTTTTTCGAAAGATTGACGGGACTGCCATATAGACAGTCCCGCTTGAAAATTTATCAATAATCCGTAACTCTGATTGTCGAAATAATCTCCGCGCCGAGCAGGGTTTCGAGCTTCGTGCGAAGCTCGCGCTCCGAGGCTGCGGGCGTGACAAAGGCGAACTCGTCATCCGGCGCACCGGCGCGCTTTAAGAGTTTTATTTCGCCGAAGGTTTTCTCCGCCGAGGAGATGACCTGCTGCTTTTGCTGAGCGCGTCCTCTGACGTAGAGCGCAGTGGGCATATCGAGGTAGTCGGCTACATAGCCCTCCTCGCTGTCCGCCCAGCCGAAGAATTTCTGCTTGTTCTCATGGCGTGCGCAGTCAATGACATCGCCGACGACCGCGCTCGCGGTGGGCAGCTTGCCCGCGCCTCTGCCGTAGAACACGACGTCGCCTATCGCGTCGCCGCGCACGAGAATAGCGTTGAAAACATCGTCGACGCTTGCGAGCTGGCTGTGATGATTGACAAATGCGGGACTGACTATCGCATAGATGTGCTTGCCGTCCTCGCTCTTGCGCGCCCTGCCGAGCAGCTTTATGACTCCGCCCCAATCCTTGGCGTAGTCAACGTCCTCAAGGGTTATCTCGGTTATGCCCTCGGTATGCACCTGCTCGGGATAGACGTGCTTGCCGAAGCAGAGCGAGGCGAGTATGCAGACCTTGCGGCACGCGTCGAAGCCGAGAATATCGGCGGAGGGGTCGCGCTCGGCGTAGCCGTTATCCTGCGCGAGCTTGAGCGCGTCCTCAAACGCCATATTGTCGTTTATCATCTTGGTGAGAATGAAGTTCGTCGTGCCGTTTAATATGCCGGCGAATTCGTCTATCTCATTTGCGGCGAGGCACTGGCTTATCGGTCTGATTATCGGAATACCGCCGCCGACCGATGCCTCAAACAGGAAGTTCACGTTGTGCTGCGCGGCATATTTCAGCAGCTCGCAGCCCTTGGCGGCAACAAGCTCTTTATTCGAGGTGACGACGCTCTTGCCCGCCTTGAGGCAGGCGGAGACAAACTCGTATGCCGGATGAAGGCCGCCCATTGTCTCGACGACGACCTTAACCTCGGGGTCGTTGAGGATGATGTTGAAATCTTTTATAAAGAGCTTCTCGTTGGGGTCCCCTGGGAAGTCCTTGAGGTCGAGGATATATTTTATCTCGAGCTCGGACTGAGTGCTCTTTCTTACTATACTGTCGTGATTTTTGTTGATGACCTCGGCAACGCCGCTTCCGACAACGCCGTAGCCCATTATAGCTATATACATGGCAACTTTCTCCCCACTGTTATTTTTTTACTATTTTATCACAAAGGCGGGCAGCGATAAAGTCTCAAAAGAAAACTTTTTTACTTTTTTGTGAAGTATTTTTCAAACTCATTGAGTTTTAAGGCAAAATAGTATAATATATATGATGTATTATGCCGCCTTGAAACCGTAAACAGAAATAAAGACCGTTGAAAGAAGAGGTGCAGAAAATGTCTCCGGAAACTGTTGAAAGAAGAAGAGCCGTGCTGATAAACGTCGCGTATATCGCGCTCGTGCTCGGTGCGTTTTATCTGTTTATGAAATATGCGTTCTGGACTGTCGCGCCGTTCATATTCGCTTTTGTTCTCGCAGTCGCGCTGCAGCGCCCGACAAACTTTCTCTCGAAAAAGACGCATATCAAAAAAGGAATAGTCTCCGTTATTGCGGTTCTGCTGATAATCGCGCTGCTGGCATCCTTGATCGCCCTGACGGGCGCAAGGGTCGTGGCAGAGGCAAAGGGCCTCGCTTCGACTCTCGGCGAATGGCTCAAGAAGCTTCCGGACTATGTAAAGGGCTGGGAGGAGTCACTCTACCGCCTAGCCGAGCGCCTGCCCGGAGGACTCAAGAGCTCCGCGGAGGAAGCGATAAAATCGCTGTCCGACAAGCTCCTTCTCTCATCGGAGGAGCGGGCGGCTCTGCGCGCGCAGAACGGCGAGAGCAGCGCGGGTATAAATCTCCTGTCACTTCTCAAGCCCTCGCTCAGCGGCGTTTGGTCAACCGCAAAGCAGATACCGAGCATTTTGGTCGGTATGCTCCTGTTTATTATCGCGGCCTGCTTTATGACCGCCGGATATGACGGCATAGTCGGCTTTATCAAGAATCAGCTGACCCCGCAGAAGCGCAGAACGCTCTCAAAGACAAAGAAGATAGTGGTCTCCTCCATGGGCAAGCTCGTCAAGTCCTATGCACTTATAATGCTCGTCACCTTTTTCGAAATGCTGATAGGTCTGGGCGTGCTCAAAATTATAGGCGTCTACAAGAGCGGATATATATTTATTATCGCAATAATCATCGCAATCGTCGATATCCTGCCCGTGCTCGGCACGGGAACGGTCGTTATACCGTGGGCGGTGTTCTCGCTGATAAACAAGAGCTACGGTCTCGGTATCGGACTGCTCGTCATATATGCCTGCATAACCGTCATACGTCAGATAATCGAGCCGAAGATAGTCGCAAACAACCTCGGCATCCCGGCGATAGTCAGCATAATGGGTATGTATATCGGCGTTCAGCTGTTCGGCTTTATCGGAATATTTATTATGCCTATAATGATAACCGTGCTCAAGGTTCTCAACGACGACGGAGTTATACACATCTGGCGCAGCTCGAAAAAGGCGGCGGCGCAGGACGCTCCGGCTCCGACGGCGGACGGCTCCGACGGCGAAAAAGAGCCCGAAAAAGAGTCAAAAGAAGAGAGCGAACCCGAGAAGTAAATTGTTGACATTTGGTCTGCTTGTGTTATAATTGAACTGTAGTATAAAATTGTTCGCAAGCACAATTTGGATTTTATCGTGAAAGGACGGTTTTCATGGATATTTTACAGGCAAAAAAAGAAGTTATCGCAGCCGGTCTGCGCCTTGTCGAAAAGGGCCTCATCGCGAGAACATGGGGCAATGTCAGCTGCCGCGTTGACGAGAACAGCTTTGTCATAACCCCGAGCGGAAAGCCCTACGACGGACTGACCCCCGACGACATTGTTGAGGTAAAAATCGACACTCTGAGCTACGAGGGCAGCGTCAAGCCCTCCTCCGAAAAGGGCGTTCATGCCGAGGTCTACAAGGCTCATCCCGAGGCGGGCTTTGTTATCCACACCCATCAGAAGTTCGCTTCCATTATAAGCGCGACCATGCAGGGCATCCCGACGCTCAGCGAAAAAGGCCGCAAAGTTATAGGCGACAGAGTCATGCTCGGCTCTTACGGTCTGCCCGGTACGAAGAAGCTCAAAAAGGGCGTCGCCGCCGCAGTCGCCGCCGACATGGACAGCAAGGCAGTTATCATGGCGCATCACGGAGCCGTCTGCTACGGCAAGGACAGCGAGGAGGCGTTCAACGTCGCCGCCACGCTCGAGCGCGAGAGCGCGCTTTATGTTCTCGACCTTTTTGACAGAAAGTTCGGAGAAAAAATTGCCGACTTGAGCGAAATGTGTGTTTCCTGGGCACAAAAGCACGGAAAAACTATTGTCAAACATGACGAAACCTGTTATAATAACTCGTACAGAGACGCAAGCGGAAAGATAGTATTCTACGCTGCAGGCGACAAGGAGCATACCGTCACCGTCGATCCCGCAACTTCAGCGGTCAGCGGCGAGGGAGAGATTCCGACGGCAGACCTCCATCGCGCCATATATGCTTCACGCGAGGATATCAATGCTATTCTCTATTCTCAGGCTCCCGAGGTGCTCGCAGTCGCCGCCATGGGCAAGACCGTCAGGCCGCAGCTTGACGACAGCGCCCAGATAATCGGCACGAGCCTCAAATGCGCCAAGAACTCCCCCAAGAAGGTAGTCAGAGCGCTCAAGGGTCGCCACTGCGTTCTCGTCAAGGACGGCGGCGCGCTCTGCTGCGGCTCGAACGAGAGCAACGCGGGTGCGGTCGAGATGATCGCAGAAAAGAGCTGCCTTACCTACATAGGCTCCGGCCTCTTCGGTAAGTGCAAGCCGATAAATCCCATCGAGTGCCTGCTCATGAGAGTTATCTATCTCAAGAAATACTCGAAGCAGGCCGAATAAATCAGACACCTACCATCTTCTTGCCCCCGTTTTATACAAAGAAAATCCCGACCTTAACCGGTCGGGATTTTCTTTTGGTCGGTGTGCAAAATTTTTAACAGATAACCAATACAAACCGATTCTCAATCGTTTCTATAATGTAGGGAGGTGAAGATATGCCCAAAAACAGCATCAATTATTTAATTGTAAAAACAGCTCACGGAGATAATGCGGCTTTTGAGGAGCTTTACAAAGAGATGAGAAAGCCTGTGTATTATTACGCATTGCATTTCTGCGGAAATCCTTCGATTGCCGAAGATGTTATGCAGGATACATTTATCACGATCTGGAGCAAAAGCAGTTCGTTTATTCCGCAGGGAGACGGCCGTTCGTGGATCTTGTCTATCGCCAAGAATAAAACTTTAGATATCTTAAAGAAAAGTAATCGAACCTGTTCGTTAGATTATATCGGCGATGTCGGCGGAGAGGACGGAAAGTTGAACCTCTTTGAAAATAAAACAGTATTAGATGACCTGCTGCGGACATTGGATAACAAGGAACTGGACATTGTTGTTTTAAGACATATTGTCGGGCTGACCCTCACCGAAATCGCAAAAGAAAAGGACATGAAAAAGGGTACGGTTTTTTGGATGTATAACCGTGCTGTCAAAAAACTGCGTCTCGAATCGGAAAGGATGGGTCTGTTATGAAAAAAAACATATATAAGCTTTTAGACGAAGCCGCAGAACAGTATGTGCCGGATAATTTTGATTCTATTATGGATGAAATCGAAAAAATGCCGACCGCTGAAACCCCTGACGTGTATTCGTTTACAGAAAAACGCTCGGCAGCCAAGCATTGGAAATATGCTGTTGCGGCAGCTTGTCTTTGCGCCGTGATTGCCGCGGGAGCAATCATAACCGTCAAAACTCAATATCATACTTTATTCCCCGGAGGGGCGGAGGACTCCGAAAGGAATTCATATAATAATTCAGCTTTGACAGGCGAAATCCTTTGGAATAAGGGGACAATATTAGGCGATATCCGTCTGGCGGGAGAATTTCGTGCCGTATCAGAAAAAGAGTGGAAATCTGTTTTTTCCATAAACTTTCCAACGGAAGGCAAAACCGAATATTTTTTTGTTTATAAAATTGACAAGGAGCAGGGAATAACGGACACGGTAATGCTCGGGTATGCTTCTGTGGAGGGAGACAACGGCAGCAGTTACTCTGTATATGTGTCCGAAGGAGGTTTAAAGTTATCTTCGGTTTTTGTAGACACCTCGTCGCTCAAAAAGTCAAAAATAGAGAATAAAAGTGTTTTTTTCGGAACCGAAAGCGGCAGCTGTCAATGGGCGGCGTTTGACAAGAGCGGTTACGGCATTATTGTCAAGATGTACGGGTTCACGGAGAAACAGGCAGTTGAGTTGGCGGATAAATTTATAAAGTAAGTCTAAACAGGTCGTCATTAAAGGCTGTGCTGAAAGTATATGCGAAAATGCCTCCGTAAACAGCACCGTTCTTTTAATATGCCTGTTTCCAAAAAATAACCACCGTCCGCGACGGTGGTTATTGCTTTAGCTGCCTATATATTTTTCTACGAATCTTTCAACCGTGCTCCAATACGTTTCCGGTTCAACCGAGGACGAGAGTGCGTGACCCGCTCCCTCGACGGTCAGGCTTTCCTTTTCGCACGCCGCCGCCGAGAACAGCTCGCCGAGCATTTTATAGGGCACCAGCTCATCCGCCGTGCCGTGGATGAACAGGGTGGGAATATCGCTCTTTTTGACCTGCTCGAGTGCGCTCGCCTGCTTGAAATCATAGCCGTCGCGGAGCTTCGAGAGGGCTGAGGCTGCGTTGAGCACCGGGAACCACGGGATATGCATCATTTCGGCCTCCCAGATGAACTCATCCCACTCCGAGGTGTAGCCGCAGTCCGCGATAACGGCCTTGACGTTGTCGGGCAGCGTCTCGCCCGATGCCATGAGCACCGTCGCCGCGCCCATGGACACGCCGTGCAGGATTATCCGCGCGTCGGGGTCCCACGAGAGAATGAGCTTTATCCACTCGATAACGTCCATGCGCTCCGGCCAGCCCATGCCGATTTTAGTCCCCTCGCTTTCGCCGTGGGCGCGCGCATCTACCGCAAGAACATTGAAGCCGAGGGAGTGAAACTTATGGACAAAGCCCGCCATATGCCTGGCCTTGCTCGTATATCCGTGGCAGACGAGAACATAATCCGAGCCGGGATTTTCGAACTTTCTTCCGTGCAGCCGCAGAAAGTCGGACATAATAAATACGTCCTCGCCGTGCTCGTCGTACCATTCCCGGATTTCCGGCGTGCCCGTGAGTCCGCTGTATTTTGCGCTCGACTCCTCGCCGTCGGACTTGCTTGCCATCTTCTGAATGAGGTTGTTGAGCTTGCTCATATGTATGGGCGATTTCGTGTTTATCGAGAAATTATAGAATATCTCCGCCGAAGCCGCGGTCAGAGCGGTCAGCCCGCCGAGAGTGCCGAGGACGGCGCCCGCTGTTTTTCTGCTGTTCATAAACTTCCTCCTGCTTTTTTCAAGATTATAGCATAACCGCAAATGGCGTTCAAGCTTTTTATATAAAGACTGTGTACATAAAAAAACAAATGTCATAATCCGCGTTTTAATCCGTGAACTATGACCTTTTTTTAAAAGCTTTTTGCCGCTTACGCCATGTTCTCCAGCGCATTCATAAACTTCGGGTTGCTGGGGATGAACATATAGTTGAGGAACAGAACCTCGTCTATCGAATTGGTCTTGACGAAGTCCGCGAGCTTAACGGTCAGCATACGCGGGTCGAGGACATAGACCGTCTTGTAGTTTGCGCAGAGCCACGGGACAAAGGCGTTGGCGTAGCTCTCCTTTATGACAACAATGCTCCTGTCGCTCTGAGCGTCGGTCGTTATCTTGATAACGCCGTGGTCGCCGCCTATAAAGGCTAAGTATTTGTTGGAGGATGTCGTCTCGGTGTTTATGACCTGAATGCCGTAGCCGTCGCTCATGGCGGCGTCGGTGTCGGAGGCTGTGGCCGTTGTGTTGACGGGCGGAAGGAAATATTCCACATAGTCCGGGTCATTTGCGAGCACGGGACTCTTTGTGTAGTTATAAAAGAGTCCGAGGAACGGCGAGAGCTTGCCGCTCTGCAGGGTGTCCTTGTCAACGGGCTTGAAGTCCGCGACATTCGCAAAGGCTCTGTAGGCGTAGTATGCGCCACGGGTCGTCCAGTGGTGATCGCTTCTGAAATAGAGATATTCGTCCGTGTGCGCCGCAATTTCGGCGTAGACATTGACGGGCGTTATATCCTTGAGCTGCTCGTAGATATAGCACATACCCTCGTACTGCGACTTCGATACGCCGGTGTTGTATTTGCTCGGCGCATAAAATTCTATAGCGGTCGGCGCCATGAGGCAGTAGGCCTTGGTGTTCGGCATCTCCGCCTTGAGGCGGTTGAGCGCGTCGGCGTAGGACTTCATGTTTTTATATGAGTTGCCGTAGGGCTCCATTTCGCGGTTGCCGATTTCGATTATAGACGAGCCGCTGTAGGTCTTTATCTTCACATCGTCGGAGACGGAGACCGCGTTTTTCGGCTTGACGAGGCTGCCGTCCTCGTTGGTCGGAGGCTCTGTGCTTTTCTCCTCGGTCGTCTGCTCCTCGGCGGGCGCGGTCGAGTCGCTCTGTGTGTCTTTGACTGCGCATCCCGCAAATGACAACAGCATGGCCGCCGCCAAAACGGCTGCAAAAAATCTTCTCATTTTTATTGAATACCTCCCGATTGCTTTGTTGTATATATAATAGCACACTTTTTATAAAAAATGTGCGAATTTTGATTTTTAATTTCGTCGGGCGTGAAAAATCCCGGCACAGGGCCGGGAGAATTTTCGGAATATCTTAAAGCTACGCCGTCTCGGGTGTGACTATGCTCTTGTTTTTTTGATATTCGTATGTTATTTTGCTGCCGTCCGTGCCCGTGACCGCTATCTTGGCGGTCTCATATTCGTATGAATACGAGATAACCTCGGTGCTTCCCGTCTCGCCGTCCTGGAACCGGGTCTCCGTTATTTCGACGGGATTTCCGTAGGCGTCGTTTTTGTACTCCTTTTCGGTCTCGGCGCCGAAGGAATCCCTGACTGTCAGCCTTATCAGCGCGCCGCGCTCGTCATATTCGTATTCGGTGATGATTTTAGACGTGTTGAAGGGATTTTTGACTGTATATGTCTGGCGCACTATATCGCCGTCGGAGTTATATTTATAGGTAAACGTCTCCGTAAAGCTCTCGGACGCGGCTTCTGAGGAATTTCTCTCGCTCTTGACGAGCCTTCCCTTGCCGTCGTAAGAAAAGACGGTGCTCCCGTAATAATCGCTTTTTTCTGCGAGTCTGCCGTGCTTGTCATACGAAAAATTCAGTGTTGCGGCCACTTCGCCGGAGGGCTCCGCCGAGGTGATTTTTGTTATTCTCTTCTCCGAGTCGTACTCGTAGCGGTAGGTGCCTTGGGAATGCCCCGAGCGGCTGATTTCCTTCACTGTGCCGTCGCTGTTGTAGGTATAGCCGTATGACCTCTTTTCGGTGGAAAAGTTACCCGCAGAAATCAGGACATAGGTGATATATGAAACGAGGTCGCCGCGCGAGTTATATTCCTTTGTCCAGCTCGCGGTATAAGTCGTGTCTTTCTGATAACCGCTCGATGTTTGATTCCAGTGATACCACCCGTCGAGGTCGATGCCGAGGAAATACCTGGAGTTTTTTATGTCGGCATTAACATCCGCGACAGATGCGGTGCTTTCGGGATTATCTTCGGATACGGTCTCATCGTTTTTTTCCGTTGTGTCGGTTTGGTCTTTGTCGTGTTTCTTGCAGCCGGCAAAGGCTGAAAGCGCGAGGACGGCGAGAACTGCGGCAATAAATCTTCGGATCTTCATAAAATACCTCCCTTTATTTTCTCCTGTCATCCACATAATAGCATACTTCCCGGAAAAAAGATACAGATTTTGATTTTTATTTTCACGGCACAGAAAAAATCCCGGCGCGAGGCCGGGATAAAAGGCTTATGTATTTCGATTATATTTGCTCTGCGGTCTCCCGCAGCGGCGACAGTTTTTTTACTCCTCGACCTTAGTGAGGTTCAGCGTGCCGAGCTTGTCGTTTGTGAGCTTGAGCACCTTGCTGTCCTTGTCATAGGCTGCGGTGAAGGTTATCTCCGCGCCGGCCTTGAAGCCCGCGAAGGACATCTCGGGAGCGGCGGTAACGGTTGCGGGGTCGGCTTCGGTATCCACCTTGTATGTACCGGAAACGGAAGTGCCTATCGAGAGCCCAAGAATATTGAGATTACTCGATTCAAATTTGAATGTGCCGTCATCCTTGAACTCGACAGTCACCTTGTTCTGCTCATCGCTCCACTTTCCTACAATAAGCTTGTCGAGCTTCGCCGTGCAGCCCGCAAAGGCGCAGACGAGTATCGCCACTGCCATGACAAGAGCTGTCAGTTTAAGAGTTTTTTTCATGAGTTATTACCATCCTTTCGGTGCTTCTTGTTTTATTCCGTAATTATTATAGCACACCTCTCCGTTCGTTGTCTATAGATTAAGAGCGCGAAAATGTTTTGCAAGAATCATAAACAAATTGTTTACATTTTTGCAAAAATAATGTACAATTTATCCGTTGCATAAAAGTGCTTTGCGAAAGGAGAAAACAAAAAAATGAAGAAAAAACCGTTTAAGCGAATACTCTGCGTTTTAATAGCCGCGGTTATGCTCGGCTCGGTATTCGCGTCCACCGCGGCGGCCGCCACCAAGTGCGCATGCGGTCACTCGCCCGTTGTTATGATTTCCGGCTTCGGCGCTACGGTTCTCGCCGAGAAACAGGAGGACGGCTCGTTAAAGCGCGTTTTCCCGCCCGACACCAAGGAGATATTAAAGCTCCTCGGAGTCAACGCCCCCGACCTTATCACGGGTATAATTAAGCTGATAGCCCAAAAGGGCACCGACGGCATAGAAAAACCGATGCGCGAGATAATAACTTCTATTGTCGAGCCGCTGAGAATGAACGACGACGGCACTTCGTTCTATGACATAGTGCCCATACTCAGCAGCGCAAAGGACACGAGCCTTGAGGCATTCACAAAGAACGGTCAGCTCGACCTCGTTCCCTACACGGGCTCGGAGTTTCTCGACATGGAGGTTATCGGCGACGAGATAGGCGACGACCATGTTTTCAACTTCCTCTATGACTGGAGACTCAGCCACGCTGATGTCGCGGCTCAGCTCCATGACTATCTCGCGGAGGTCTGCGCCCTCACGGGACACGACAGGGTCAGCGTATACAGTATAAGCCAGGGCTGCCTGCTGCTGGGCGTGTATATGTACGAATATCCCGACGACAACTACATTGACCGCGCGGTGTTTGACACTCCGCTTCTCGCGGGTAGCAACCTCGTCTCCGACCTCTATACCGACAAGCCCATTTCGCTCAATTTTGACACCACGCTCGATATTTTAAGATCCATTCTCCACACCGAGGCGGACTTCTCGTTTGTTATGGACATAATCCCCGCCGACGGCGCGAACAACGTCGCCGACTACGGACTCAAGACCATGGTTCTCCCGAGCGTCATAAACATCCCCGCATTCTGGGAGATGTGCGACCCGGAGAATTACGAATATATCAAGTCCGTGCGCCTCGATTCCGTTAAGAACGCAAAGCTCACAGAGAAAGTCGAGAAAGTCCGAAACGGCTTTATGTCGCATATCTCCGAGACGCTCTACGCTCAGCAGAAAAAGGGAGTCAGCGTCTCTCTGAAGGCCTGCTCCGGCGTGCCGCTCGCCTCGGGTACCGTTGACAACAGCGACGGCATAGTAAATATGAAATACTCCTGCGGCGCAGTGTGCGCGCCCTTCGGCGAGACGTTCCCCGCCGGCTACAAGCAGGCAGTCAAGACGGGCAAGAACAACATCTCGCCCGACAGAACGGTTGACCTCTCGACCGGCTATATGCCCGAGCGCACATGGGTAGTCAACCGCCACTACCACGGTCAGGCGGAGTGGGACCCCCGCACCTATGACCTGCTCATGGAGCTTCTGCTCACCGACAACATCAAGGACGCTTATTCTCATATGGAGTATCCCCAGTTCATGGAGAGCCTCGCTCCGACGAGCGACATAGCGGTCCTCTTCAAGAGCACGAACTCCTCGTTCCTGCCGACGCTCACAAGACGCCTCTTCTCCTGCAACTCCGTCATAGTTAAAAACCTGTCGAAAAAGGACAAGATTACTCTCTCCTCGATAGCCGCGGAGAACGGCACGCTGAACTTTATTCTGCCCTATCCGATAGTCCTCGAGGCGGGCGAGAGCGCCGAGATAGCGTTCACGGGCAAGGTTCCCTCGGCGGAGAGCTACGATAAAATAACCGTGGCATACAGACGCATGACCGTCACCGGAAAGGACGCGACCCGCGACTTCGGCTTCACCGTGACCCGCAACTATTCGGGTATTACAAAAGCAGACCTCACCCCCGCCTATATCATCACCGCTATCCGCATAGCGCATGATATACGCGATATCATTGCGCGGATAGATGCGATCTTCTCGTTCATCAACGGGATAAAATAACAATATAAAATTAAAGCGGGCGGCATAACCGAGATTATGCCGCTCGCTTTTTGTTATGCTCTTTTATCCTATAAGCTCCGCAACATACAGGCTCTCGTATATGCTCCCGTCGGAGGGAGATACATATTTCCCGAGGTCAACGAGTATCGCGTCTGCCTTTCCTTTAAGTTCATAGCACTTCACACCGTTGACTTCGCCTAAATACTTGCCCTTTTCGGGAACGGGCCAGATATAAGCCGTTTCGCTCACTATCCCGTATTTTTTTCCGCGAAGCTCAAAAATGCCGTCCAATATGCAGTCATAGCGCAGGACAATACCGTTTTTCTTGTCCCCTATGCTCTGTTCCATGGGGATATTTTTCAGCGAATAGACGGCGATTTCCGTGCCGTTTATTTTTTCGCGGTGCAGCGGACCTAAATCGGAATCCGTCAGCGCGAGGTTGTCGCCCGCATACCCGTAAAGTCTGTGATTCCAGACCTTATATGTCGGGATGAAAACGCCCGCCACGCTGCCGCCGTGGGAAACGGCCGATGTCGTTCTCTCCGTAGCCTGCGGAATCGTTTCGCCGATAACACTTTCGGGCTCTCCCGCTCTGTCTGTCACAATTTGAGCATCCTGTTCCGCATCGTTTTCGGTGTTCAGAAGCGAATCGGAAGCGGGAAGCTTCGGGCTTTTGTTGACTGCTAAAGCACAGACGAGAACCACGCAAGCCGCAATGCACGCCGCTGCGGCATACCAAGCCGTTTTCGGTCGCCCTTCGGGTTTGCCGCTCCGAGCATTTTGAATCGGCTGATTTTTAATTTTGTCCCACACCTCTTCCGGGGCAGTAAAATCCATTGATTTTTTTATGAAATCTTCCGTTGATTTACGCCTCATCCGTATGCACTCCTTTTCGTTCGAAATAACGCTTCAGTTTTCTGATGGCGTATCCGTATTTTGAACGGACGGACAAATAAGGGATGTTCAAAACCTTGGCTATCTCTGTCTGCTTCAGACCCGAATACAGATACAGCGACACTATCATCTGCTCCGTTTCGCTCAATGCTTTCATGGCTTCCAGAACAAGCAGCGCATTTTCGGTCTGTTCAAGCCCGTTTGCATCGGTCGGCAGCAAATCAAGGCTATCATTATCGACGACCAAAAATTTTGCGTTTGCTTTCATGCAGTCCATGCAGCAATTGCGCGCAATGGCGAAAATCCACGCCCTCGCATTTGTGCCGGGCTTATAGCCGCAGGCTGACTGAATAATGTTCAAAAAAGTCTCCGCTTCGATATCCTCCGCGAGCTGCCTGCTGCGAACCAATGACAGCGCAAACCTAAAGACCTGGTCTTTCATTTCAACATATAATTGGCTCAGGGCTTCTCTGTTTCCCGCAGCGATCTCGCAAATACACAGATCCAACTGCTTGCCTGTCATCGAATTCACTTCCCTTCTTTGCCTTTCACCTATATATCCGTTTAAACGGGCGTAATGCATAAAAATTTTTTGGCTTTTTATCAACACAAATCGCGGCATTTTATAAAAATATCCCGTCGGGCAAAAACTCGACGGGATTTCTCTTTTTCCGTTACGGGGTGAGTCTGTTCGGACCTCTGAAGATGAACATTGCTTCTTTGATATGGAGTCCGAGCATGAGCATCGTGAGGCGGTCGATGCCGATTCCGAAGCCGCCGTGGGGCGGGCAGCCGTATTTGAAGAATTCGAGATAGAACTCAACATCCTTCTCGAGTCCCTTCTCCTGAGCCTGGCTCTTGAGCACGTTGTATCTGTGCTCGCGCTGCGCGCCGGTGGTTATCTCGACGCCGCGCCAGATGAGGTCATAGCCCTGCGGCACGCCGTTCTCGTCGCGCATATGGTAGAACGCGCGCTTCTCTGCGCTGTAGTCGGTGATGAACAGGAACTCGTGACCGTATTTCTTCATGACCCAGTCGTAGCTCAGACGCTCGGCGTCGGTCGTGAGGTCGCCCTTTTCGCTGTCGGGCACGGTATAGCCGAACTCCTTTTCGAGCTCGTCATAGAGATCGGCAAGCTTTATGACCGGGAACGGGGTCGTCGGGACGATAACCTCCTTGCCGAACAGCTCCTTTATCTCCTCGCCGTACTTCTCCTTGACCGCTTTGAGCATATATGTCAGCAGCTCCTCCTCCATCTTCATGACATCCTTGAAGGAGGTGATGTAGCTGAACTCGAGGTCGAAGCCGGAGAACTCGGTGGTGTGCTTGTTGGTGTATGACTTCTCGGCTCTGAAAACGGGGCCTACCTCGAATATACGCTCAAAGCCGCTCGCCATGGCCATCTGCTTATAGAACTGCGGGCTCTGCGCAAGATAGGCGAGGCGGTCAAAATACTTGACCTCAAAAACCTCCGCGCCGCTCTCGCTCGCCGCGCCGATGAGCTTGGGGGTGTGTATCTCGATAAAATTACGGTCTATAAGGAACTCGCGCATGGCGTTGACCATGGCGGTCTGAACCTTGAACATGAGCTGATTTTCGTCGGTGCGAAGGTCGATCCAGCGGTAGTCAATGCGCTGGTCGATGCTCGAACGCTCGACGCCCGGGCGCTTCTTCGTGGCGGGAATCTCCTTGCGCACTATCGGCAGTGCGTCCGCTATCGACTCCGCCGTTATCGACTCGGGGATTATCTCAACGCCGCCCATCTTGACGAAATCGTTTTCAACGGCGGTTCCGACGACGGATATAACGGAATCCTGAGTCAAGGAGGCTATCACGGGGCAGAGCTCCGGCAGCTTCTCTTTCTCAACGGTTATCTGAATTTTTCCGCTGATATCCTTGAGCACGATGAAAGCCATATACTTGCTGTCGCGCAGGTTTTCGACGAAGCCCTGAACGAGCACGGGCTTGCCGAGGTTGTTTTTTATGTCCGCAATATAAGTTCTCTCCATTATATGAGCCCTCCAAAGAGATTTGATATGTCGGCAGCGTCGAAATCGCCGTCGCTTATGCTGTCCGCAAAGGCGCTTGCAGCGCTCTGAATGAGAGCGGACGAGAATTCGTCGCTGAAGCTTTCGATTGAAAAAGCAGTCTTTTCGCCGTTTTCCATATTCTTGACGGTGACTTCGCCCTTTGCGATATCGTCGTCGCCTATGACGCAGGTAAAGCGTGCGCCCAGTTTGTCGGCGTACTTCATCTGAGCCTTGACCGAGCGTCCCGCAACGTCAAACTGCGCGCTGACTCCGTCGGAGCGCAGGTCGGTGCAGAGCTTCGCCGCAACGAGCGACGCCGCGTCGCCGATAGAGCCGATATATATGTCGCATCTTTGGTCGCCGGGCAGCTCTATACCCTGCGCCTCAATGACGCTTAACAGCCTCTCAAGTCCCATCGCAAAGCCGAGCGACGGGGTGTGCTGACCGCCGAGCTCCTCTATGAGCCCGTCATAGCGTCCGCCGCCGCCGCAGACAAGTCCGTCGGTCTTTTCGTTATGCGAGACGAACTCGAAAACGGTCTTTGTATAGTAGTCGAGTCCGCGCACGATATGCGGGTTGACGACATAGCTTATCATCAGCGCGTCGAGGTAGCTCTTGACCTTTTCAAAGTGCTCGCGGCACTCGTCGCAGAGGTAGTCGAGCATGACGGGCGCACCCTCGGCAATTTTGGAGCAGACGGGGCTCTTGCAGTCGAGAATACGCATGGGGTTTCTCTCGAGCCTGTCAAGGCAGGTGCCGCAAAGGTCGGCCTTATACTGCTCGAAATATGCCTTGAGAGCCTTATGGTACTCGGCGCGGCAGGTCGGGCAGCCGATAGAGTTTATCTCGAGCGTCAAATCTTCAATGCCCAAGAAAGCGAATATCTCGGCGGCAAGGGAGATTATCTCCGCGTCCGCGGCGGGTGCGGGAGTGCCGAAAACCTCAACGCCGAACTGGTGAAATTCCCTGTATCTGCCGGACTGTGGCTTCTCGTAGCGGTAGCACGAGGTTATATAGCAGGTCTTTTGCGGCAGGGGCTCGTTGAAAAGCCCGTGCTCAAGAAAAGCGCGCGCCGCGCCCGCAGTCCCCTCGGGGCGCAGAGTTATCGAGCGGCCGCCCTTGTCGAGAAAAGTGTACATCTCCTTCTGCACGACATCGGTGGTGTCTCCGACGCCGCGGGAAAACAGCTCCGTATGCTCGAACACGGGAGTGCGTATCTCCTTGAAGCCGAAGCGGGAGGCTATATCGAGCAGTGTATTTTCGAGAAAGCGGTTTTTATAGCTCGCCGCGGGCAGCACATCCTGCGTGCCCTTGACGGCCTTTGTAAAAAGAGCCATGTTTTTGTTCCTTCCATAAAAACATTAAATCCCGCCGTTGGCGGGATGAGCGAAAAAAGCTCCCTAAAAAGCCGCCCGGCGGGAATGCCGCCGGGGCGGGTTGAGCTTATTTCGGGTTGACTATATCGCGCCAATCAAGGTCGCCGCGGGCAAGGCTGTGAATAAGCGCCTCGGCGGTGGCTATATTGGTGGCAACGGGGATGTTGTGTACGTCGCAAAGTCTTAAAAGGTTTGCTTCGTTCGGCTTGGGTGTGAGCGGATCCCTGAACATGAGCAGAAGGTCTATCTCGTTGCAGGCTATTCTGGACGCTATCTGCTGGTCTCCGCCCTGACTGCCGCTGAGGAAACGCTGAATCTCAAGTCCGGTTGCCTCGGCTACAAGCTTGCCCGTAGTGCCGGTGGCGCAGAGGGAGTGGCGGCTCAGAATACCGCAATAAGCGATACAGAACTGAGTCATAAGTTCTTTTTTGGAGTCGTGAGCCATGAGAGCGATGTTCATTATAAACCCCCTTTTCCTATTTATGACTTCACTTGTCATGTCAATATAATAACAGAGAATCACCGTTATGACAAGAGTTATTTGTAACTTCTTACAAAATTTTAACAAAAAACCGACTTATTATTCATTTGAGTCGGGGTTTTCACCGTTTTCGGCGGACGAATTTTCGCCGTCGGCGGAGTCCTCGTCCTTCTCCTCATCCTCCTCGCTCGGAGTGCAGGCGACTGTCACGAGCTCTTCGCCCTCGGACACGCGCATGACTCTGACACCCTTTGAGGGTCTTGCGAATGTGCTTATCTGCGAGACGGGTATACGGATTATTATGCCGTCGGAGGAGATGAAGATAACATCCTCGCTCTCGTCAACGACCGCTATCGCGGCAACGTCGCCGTAGGTCTCTGTGCGGTAGTTTATCGTGCCCTTGCCGCCTCTCGACTGGAGTCTGTAGTCGGAGGGCTCACTGCGTCTGCCGTAGCCCGTGCTGCTGACGGTGAGGACGGTCTTGGCCTCGTCGAGCACTTCCATACCGATAACCTCATCGCCCTCGCGCAGCTCGATAGCCTTGACGCCCCTTGCCGTTCTGCCGAGCGGTCTGGCGTCGCTCTCGTTGAAGCGGATACCCATGCCCTTGCGCGTGGCTACGAGCAGGTCGTCGCTGCCGGAGGTCAGGCGAACCCATGCCAACTCATCGTCATCGTCGAGGTTAATTGCTATAACGCCGTTCTTGCGGACGTTGCGGTAGGCGTCGAGGCTCGTGCGCTTGATAATGCCCTTGCGCGTGACCATGCAGAGGAACGCATCGGGGTCATATTCGGGCACTCTTATCATCGCCGACACCTTTTCGCCCGCCTCGAGGGGCAGAAGGTTGACTATATTCATGCCCTTGCTGTTTCTCGAGCCCTCGGGTACTTCATAGCCCTTGAGCCTGTAAGTTCTGCCGCGGGTGGTAAAGAACATGACGTAATCGTGGGTGGAGCAGGTGAACATGGTCTTTGCCACGTCCTCCTCGCGCCTTGTCATGCCCTTGACGCCTCTGCCGCCGCGGTGCTGAATCGTATATGCGTCGGCGGGGATACGCTTGATATAGCCGAGATTCGTCATGGTGAACACGCAGGTCTCCTCGGGGATAAGATCCTCTATATCGACCTCGCCGCTGACGTTTTCAATGACCGTGCGACGGTCGTCGCCGAACTTCTCGGCAATGGCGCCGGTCTCCTCGCGGACTATAGTGAGTATCCTCTCCTCGTTCGAGAGAATGTCTATAAAGTCGGCTATCTTCGCCTTGAGCTGAGCCATCTCGTCCTCGACCTTTATGCGCTCGAGTCCGGTCAGCTGGCCGAGTCTCATCTGGACTATCGCCTGCGCCTGAACTTCGTCGAGTCCGAAGCGGTTCATGAGCGCCTCGCGTCCCTCGGGGATGCTCTTTGACGCGCGCAGAATGGCTATGACCTCGTCGATGAAATCGAGAGCCGTGAGCAAGCCCTCGAGTATATGGGCGCGCTCCTGAGCTTTTTTCAGATCGTACCTTGTGCGGCGGGTGACTATCTCGCACTGGTAGTCTATATACTGCTGAAGAATCTGCTTAAGAGTGAGTATCTTCGGCTCGCCGTTTACGAGGGCGAGCATAATCACGCCGAAGGTAGACTGGAGCTGAGTGTAGGTATAGAGCTGATTCAAAACTACCTGCGGATTCGCGTCGCGCTTCAAGGTGATGTCGATGTGCATACCGGAGCGCGAGGAATAGTCGTGGATATCGGATATGCCCTCGATGCGCTTATCCTTGACGAGATCCGCCATGCTCTCTATGAGCTTCGCCTTGTTGACGCCGTAAGGGATCTCGGTGACAACTATCTTGTGGCGGTCGCCCTTTGTCTCGACTATCTCGGCGCGGGCGCGGACTATAATCTTGCCGCGGCCCGTGCCGTAGGCGGCGCGGATGCCCGCTCTGCCCATGATTATTCCGCGGGTCGGAAAATCGGGACCGGGCAGATGAGTCATGAGCTCCTCGAGCGTCGCATCGGGGTTATCTATCAGGCAGTTCATGGCGGCTACGACCTCGCGCAGATTGTGCGGAGGGATATTTGTCGCCATGCCGACCGCTATGCCGACAGAGCCGTTTACAAGCAGATTCGGGTATCTCGACGGGAGCACCGTGGGCTCCTTGAGTCGGTCGTCGTAGTTCGGGATAAAATCGACCGTGTCCTTGTCGATATCCGTCAGCATTTCGAGAGAGAGCTTTTTGAGCTTTGACTCGGTGTAACGGTAGGCGGCGGGCGGGTCGCCGTCGACGGAACCGAAGTTGCCGTGGCCGTCAACGAGCGTATATCTCATGGAGAAGTCCTGCGCCAGACGCACCATGGCGTCATAGACGGAGGCGTCGCCGTGAGGATGATAGCGACCGAGCACCGAACCGACCGTGTCCGCGCATTTGCGGTACGGCTTGTCGGGGTAGAGGCCGTTTTCGTACATGGTGTAAAGTATGCGTCTGTGGACGGGCTTCAAGCCGTCGCGCACATCGGGCAGAGCACGCGAGGTGATGACCGACATGGAGTAATCCAGAAAGGATTTACGCACTTCTCTATTGATCTCGACATTGATTATTTTTTGTTCGTTATATGCTTCGTCAAAGCTCACAGAGATCTACTCCTTTCCGTTATATGTCCAGGTTCTGGACGTATTTTGCATTGGTTTCGATGAACTCGCGGCGCGGCTCGACCTTGTCGCCCATGAGAATGGAGAAGGTCTCGTCCGCGAGCATCGCGTCCTCTACGTTGACGCGCAGCATCGTGCGGAAGTCGGGGTCCATTGTCGTCTCCCAGAGCTGCTCGGCATCCATCTCGCCGAGACCCTTGTATCTCTGGATATCGCAGCTGCCCGAGCCGCCGAACTCCGCCATGAACTCGTCGCGCTCCTCGTCGGAGAAGGCGTATCTTACCTTCTTGCCCTTGCTGACCTTGAACAGCGGGGGCTGGGCGAGATAGACGTGACCCTGCTCTATGAGCGGGCGCATATAGCGGAAGAAGAAGGTCAAAAGCAGCGTTCTGATATGCGCGCCGTCGACATCGGCATCCGCCATAATGACTATCTTGTTGTAGCGAAGCTTTGTTATATCAAATTCGTCGCCTATTCCGGTGCCGAGGGCTATGACTATGGGCATGAGCTTCTCGTTGCCGATAACTCTGTCAAGTCTCGCCTTTTCAACGTTGAGCATCTTGCCCCAGAGGGGAAGGATGGCCTGAAAGCGTCTGTCGCGTCCCTCTTTTGCGGAGCCGCCTGCGGAATCTCCCTCGACGATGTAGAGCTCTGTGCGCTCGGCGTCGCGCTCGGTGCAGTCGGCAAGCTTGCCGGGCAGGGAGTTCGAGTCGAGAACGGACTTGCGGCGCGCCAATTCACGCGCCTTTCTCGCCGCCTCTCTTGCGCGCGAAGCGTCGAGAGCCTTTGAGAATATCGCCTTTGCGACCGCGGGATTCTCCTCGAAATAGGTCATCAGCTTCTCGTAGACGGTGGTCGAGACGAGCTGGGTTATATCGGTGTTGCCGAGCTTGCCCTTGGTCTGACCCTCGAACTGCGCCTCGGTCAGCTTGACGCTGATAACAACCGTCAGTCCCTCGCGCACGTCGTCGCCGGAGAGCTTCTTGTCGCCGTCCTTGAGAATGGAATACTTGCGTCCGTAGTCGTTGAAAACGCGGGTCAGAGCGGTCTTGAAGCCGGTCTCGTGCGTGCCGCCGTCAACGGTGCGGACGTTATTTGCAAACGAGAGCATGGTCTCGTTGTAGCTGTCTGTGTACTGCATGGCTATCTCCGCGCTCCTGTCGCCGTGCATGGCGGAGAAGTGGATGGGAGTTTCGTGCAGAGGGGTCTGCCCGCGGCTCACGGTGAGATAATCTACGAAGCTTGAAAGGCCGCCCTCGTAGCAGTAGGTGTGCTCGACTTCGTTTTCGGGGTCGCGTCTGTCCGCAAGGGTTATGCACAGCCCGGCGTTTAAGAACGCGGACTCGCGCAGATGCCTCTCGAGCGTCTCGAAATCATAGACCGTGGTCTCGCGGAAAATCTCGGGGTCGGGCTTGAAGCGGATGGTCGTGCCCGTGGCGGAGGACTCTCCTATCTCCTTGAGGTCGTAGTCGGGATGACCGCCGTCAGAGAAGCGCTGCCGATAGACGTGCCCGTTCTGGGACACCTCGACCTCAAGCCACTCGGAGAGGGCGTTGACGACGGACGAGCCGACGCCGTGCAGACCGCCGGAGACCTTGTAGCCGCTGCCGCCGAACTTGCCGCCGGCGTGCAGGACGGTTAAAACCACGGTGACGGTTGAAATGCCCATCTTTTCGTTCATTCCCACGGGGATACCGCGTCCGTTATCCTTGACGCTTATAACATCGCCCGGGAGAATCTCAACGTCGATATTCGTGCAGAAGCCCGCAAGAGCCTCATCTATCGAGTTATCGACTATTTCATAGACAAGGTGGTGCAGGCCGCGCGGACCCGTAGAGCCGATATACATACCGGGGCGCTTGCGAACGGCCTCAAGTCCCTCAAGAACCTGAATCTGGCTCGCGTCGTATTCCTCGGTGACCTTTGTATTCATATCCTTGTCGAGCTCAATATCTTCGTCGAGCACAAGCTCGTCCTGATTATCTGCGCTCTCTTCAAGGATCTCAATGTTCTCATTGTTATCCAACGCTTTTATCCTCCTTCTCCGAAGCTCTTGCCCCTAATCACTGATTTGCCAGGGTGGAGAACATATTCTTTTTCTTCTTTTTCTTTTTGGGCTTATACTTGGGCGGATTCTCAAGCCTCATTCTCGCGCTCTTCGACTTTGCGAGATACTTGTTGACCTGAACGACGGGGGAGATCATGTCGGCGCTCATATAGTCCACGCAGTTTGCGAGCAGATCCTGATCGTTGTTGAGCTCGCCGAGTATGGTCACGGCAATTATGCTCTGTATCTCGTTCGTGCCGTCGTCATAGATATCGTTGAGCAGATTGAAGAGCTTCTTCATCTTCTGCGGGTCGTTTTCCTTTATCACTCCGACGATCACGGGGGCGGCGTAGTTCTTGAAGAAATCCTCGGGCAGGAACTCGCCGTAGGTCTCGATGTTCTTTTTGTATTCCTCGCGAAGCTCGGGATAGATGACGCTCAGGCGGTTTGCAAAGGTGTTTGCGTCATAGCAGGCCTCGCCGCTCTTGGCCGCAGCCTTGGAGACGGGGGTCGGGAGCTTGACCTTCTTCTTTTCGGCAGCGCCGTTCTTGCCGAAGTTCTCTTCGATAAGCTCGGCATACTCGTTCGAGATATACTTTACGTCCTTGCTGTCCGCAGTTTCGACATCGAGCAGGGAGTGGGCGATTTTTGCGAAATCGGTCTCGTTCGCGCCCTCCTTCTGAGCCCAGAGCAGGGCTATCTTGTTGTCGTAATGCTCAATGCGCAGCGCCTTGTTTTCGCCGGAAAAATCCATGACGGCGCGCCCGCTCGTGACCTCAACGGGAATACCGTCGGAGATGTCTGCGGGAGTGGTGATTCTGAAGCCGCACTTGGTGAGGGTCGGCTCAAGGTTCTTGTAGATGTCGTTCATCGCGTTACGGATATCGATCATAACTGCTCTCCTTAAAGTTTGTATAGTTCAGTAGTAAGGTATATAATATATATACTTATATATATTATCACAATATCCGCTCACTTGCAATGCTCCAACAGAAAAATAGCAGTCCCGTTTTCAAATAAAACGGGTTGACGAAAGGCGTATATCTGTGGTATTATAAAAAATCAAAAGAAAGGGGCTTTTAAAAGCCTCGAAGCATGAAAGAAAAGGGCTTTTTCAATGGAAAAACAGGTATTTATAAACATTGAGGGCAGCCACTCCGGGCCGGAGGACAGCTACTCGTCGCAGACGAACACTCAGGGCGTTCTGCGGCTGCTCGAAAACGGCTACGAGCTCTCGTACGAGGAGCCCGACGACGAGCTCAAGGGCTGCGTCACCACCCTGCTTATAGAGGACGGCGGACTTGTCACAATGACAAGGGACGGCGCATATACTACACAGATGGTGATGGAGCGCGGTCAGCGCCACGTCTGTCACTATGCGACCCCGTTCGGGGATATGCTCCTCGGCATATTCGCAAAAAAAGTCGAGTCGTCCGTAACGGAGGACGGAGGCGAGCTGCTGCTTCACTACACTATCGACGTCAACGCGGATCTCGCATCGTCGAATGAGCTGAAGATAACGGTCAGCGGACAGTAAAAATGACGGTTTGCCCGCAGAAGCTGCGGTTACAACGAAAGGATGGATAAATTTATGTCAGTGCTTGTAAAACAGGTTGAGGATAAGCTCTGCGAGCTTGTAAAGGACGCCGCTGAAAAGGCGATGGCGGCGGGGACGCTGCCCGAGGCCGAGCTTACGGATTTCAACGTCGAGGTTCCGGCGGACAGGAGAAACGGCGACTACTCCACAAACGCGGCCATGGCGTGGGCGAGAGCGTTCAGACGTGCGCCCGCCTTGATAGCCTCTGCCATAACCGAGAACATCGACCTTGAGGGCACCGCGTTTTCATCCTGCGAGTCTACGGGTCCCGGCTTCATAAACTTCAGGCTCTCCGACCGCTTTTATTCGGAGATACTCATGGATATCCGCAAAAAGGGCGACGACTACGGCCGCTCCGACTTCGGCAAGGGCGAAAAGGTGAATATAGAGTTCGTCTCCGCCAATCCGACGGGTCCCATGCACATGGGCAACGCCCGCGGCGGCGCTCTGGGCGACTGCCTCGCGGCGGTCATGGACTTTGCGGGCTACGATGTCAGCCGCGAGTTCTATATAAACGACGCCGGCAATCAGATAGATAAATTCGCCCTCTCGCTCGATATCCGCTATCAGCAGATATATAAGGGCGACGACGCGCCCGAGCTGCCCGAGGACAGCTACCACGGCGAGGATATCGCCGAGCGCGCAAAGGAGTTCGCCGAGGTCTACGGCGACAGATATATTTCGGAGAGCGAGGAGGTTCGCCGCAAGGCGCTCGTCGATTTCGCGCTGCCGAAGAACATCGACTCAATGCACGAGATACTTTCAAAATACAGGATAGAGTACGACACCTGGTTCAAGGAGAGCACCCTGCACAACGGCACGGAGCTTCACGATACCATTGAGCTGCTCAAGGAAAAGGGACTCACCTACGAGCTTGACGGCGCGCTGTGGTATAAGAACACGGAGGTTCAGACAAAGCGCCTTTTGGCTCAGGGCAAGACGCAGGAGGATATCGACAAGCTCGGCCTCAAGGACGACGTGCTCATCCGTCAAAACGGAAACCCGACCTATTTTGCGGCGGATATCGCCTATCACCGCAACAAGCTTGCGATAAGAAAATTCGACAGAGCTATCGACATCTGGGGCGCAGACCACCACGGCCATGTTGCGAGAATGAAGGGCGCGCTCGACGCGCTGGGTCTTGACGGAGACAGGCTCGACATAGTTCTCATGCAGCTCGTGCGCCTGACGAGAAACGGCGAAGTCGTGCGTATGTCCAAGCGTACCGGCAAGGCGATAACGCTCGTTGACCTGCTCGAAGAGATACCGATAGACGCGGTGCGTTTCTTCTTCAACCTCCGCGAGCCCGCGACGCAGATGGAGTTCGACCTCGATCTCGCAATAGCCGAGAACTCGCAGAACCCCGTTTACTACTGCCAGTACGCCCACGCGCGAATTTGCAGCATACTGAGAAAGCTCAAGGAGCAGGGCTGCGATATCCCCGAGTGCACGCCCGAGCAGCTCGATCTGCTCACCGCGCCCGAGGAGCGTGAGATAATCAGGCATTTGGCGTCGCTCACCGACGAGATTGTCCTCTCCGCGAAGAACTACGATCCCGCGCGCATCACGCGCTACTGCATAGACCTTGCGACCCTCTTCCACAAGTTCTACAACGCCTGCCGCGTCAACTGCGACGACAAGGATCTGAGCGCGGCGAGAATATATCTGTGCCTGTGCGTCAAGGAGGTTCTCAAGAACATCCTGACCCTGCTCAAGATAAGCGTGCCGGAGAGAATGTAAAAAAACAGAACCGATAAAATTATTCCGCAGGGCCTTGCGTTCCTGCGGAATATTAAAATGCGGAGAAAGCAACAAGTGAAAAGCACACCGTAAGAGCGGATACTGCCGCCCGCGAAAATTGCACAACACAGATAAGAAACTTGCAGAGTGCGGCGACTCGACGTACCGATGCCGCAGGAGCGGCGCGAAATCATTTCGGCGCCTGTATCCGCATACCTGCATATTACCCCGGAGGTTATCATGACAAAGCTTCTGATAAAGCTCTTTATCAAGGACTGTGAAAAGACCGACGACCCCGCCGTGCGTTCGCGCTACGGCGTTTTAAGCGGCGTTGTCGGAATAATATGCAATATCCTGCTGACCGCGGCAAAATTCATTGTCGGCTCGGTAACGGGCAGTATAGCCATAACGGCGGACGCCGCGAACAACCTGTCGGACGCGGGCTCGTCCGCGGTGACGCTCGTCAGCTTCCGTCTGGCAAATAAGCCCGCCGACGACGAGCACCCGTTCGGCCACGGCAGGCTCGAGTATGTCTGCGCGCTCATAGTCTCTTTTATCATCCTGATCATGGGCGGCGAGCTGATACGCTCGTCGGTAGATAAGATAATGCACCCCGTGCCCCTGCATTTCAGCGCGGCGGCGCTCGCTGTGCTGATAGCTTCGATAGGAGTCAAAATCTGGATGGCGGTATTCAACCGCGGCATAGGCAAGAGGATAAACTCGACCGCCGTCGGAGCGGTCGTTATGGACAGCGTCAGCGACACTGCGGCGACAACCGTGTCCATGATTGCCCTTATTCTTTCGAAATTTACCTCCGTACCGCTCGACGGGTACATGGGAATAGTAGTAGCCCTGTTTATCATTGCGACCGGAATAGGCATATTCAAGGACACGATGAACGAGCTGCTCGGTGCGCCCGCCTCGCCCGAGACGGTAAACGAGATAGAGAGCGACATCCTCTCCTACGAGGGGGTCATCGGCGTACACGACCTAATGGTTCACGACTACGGACCGGGGAGAACCTTTGCCTCCGCCCATGTAGAGGTGCCGTCCGACTGCGATATAATGGCGTGCCACGACACGATCGACCGCATAGAGCGCGACATAAAGAAAAAGTTCGCCATCAACATAGTTTTGCACATGGATCCGATAGTAGTTGACGACGAGCACATAAACGCCCTGCGCAAAGAGGTCGGCGAGCTGATAAAGGAAGTTGACCCGCAATTTACCATGCACGACTTCAGAATGGTGGAAGGTCCTACGCACACCAACCTCATATTCGACCTCGTCGTGCCGCACAGATATCCGCTCACCAAGGGTCAGATAAAAGAGCTGATAAGCGACAAAATATCAAGCGAGATAGGCGAGAACTACTACGCCGTTATGACAGTTGAAAACAGTTTTGTAGAAGACGAAAGGAAGAAATGACAGCAATGGGAAACACCGAAAAGACAGAGCTTACCGTGATGTGCATGATCTGCGACGGCACGAAGATACTCGTGCAGGACAGAGTGAACAAGGACTGGCCGGGCGTAACCTTCCCCGGCGGTCATGTTGAGCCGGGCGAGGCGTTCACCGACGCCGTGCGCCGCGAGGTTAAAGAGGAGACGGGACTTGATATCTCCCGCCCGACGGTATGCGGAATCAACGATTTTATCCGCGACGACGGCACGCGCTACATAGTGCTGTTTTTCCGCACCGACCGCTTTGGCGGCGAGCTTAAAAGCTCCGACGAGGGCAGAGTATTCTGGGTTGAGCGCGACGAGCTGACGCAGTATAAGCTCTCGCATGACTTCATCGACATGGTTCACGTCATGGAAAACCCGTCGCTGACCGAATTTTTCTATGAGCGCGACGGCGAAGTTTGGAAAAAGAGGATAATTTGAGCCCCGTGTTTCAGCGGGGTATCTAAAGCAACAAATCCTGCCTGCGGCTTTTCGCGGACGGGATTTTTTGTCCCCTGCCGCAAGACGAAGGCGGGGATAAATCGGACAAATTCGTGTTGCAAGCCCTCAATTTCGGCGTTCCGCCGAGCCGGCTCCCTTGCAGGAAAGCCGTAGTCGGTCGGCTATGTCCCTCCGAAACGCCCGATTCGTCAGCCTCTTTGCAAAACTACCGCAGGCGGTGCGCGGGGCTGCTCCGCACGGCTGTTTTTCACCTCTCCGTTATTGCGCTGTCTGTCCGTACTCTGAAAACAAAAGCTCTCTCTCCGAAAAATCCGGGGAGGGAGCTTTACCGCATATACTATATAATATTATTTGTTCACTGCGCCGCAGCACTTCTTGTATTTCTTTCCGCTTCCGCACGGGCAGGGGTCGTTCGGGCCGATCTTTACGCCCTTGCGGACGGTGCGTCCCTTTTCGCTGCCGTCGGATGCGCCGCTGGTCGAGGTTATCTCCGCCACCTGCTTGCGCTTGGTGTCCTCCTCGTTCTTGGGCATTATCGTCATCATCAGGCGGACGGTGTCCTCGCGGATGGACATGGTCATCTCGTCGAAGATATCGTAGCTCTCCTGCCTGAACGCAACGACGGGATCCTGCTGGCCGTAGGAGCGAAGTCCTATGCCGCGCTTGAGCTCCTCCATGGCGTCGATGTGATCCATCCACTTGCTGTCAACCATCTTGAGCAGAACCATGCGCTCGAGCGCTCTCATTATCGGCACGCCGTTCTCGTCGACGCCCATGAGCTCCTCGCGCTCGTCGTAAAGCTTATGTCCGCGCTCAATGAGCTCTTCCTTTGCGTCCTCGCGGTCAAAGCCGTCCGCGAAGTCCTCGGGCGAGGTCAGCCAGCCGAGGAACTTCTCACGCAGACCGACCACGTTCCAATCGGCGTGGGAGAGCGCCTTCGGGCAGTAGAAATCGATGGATTCCGTTATGCACTCGTCGAGCATCTTGAGAATAACGGGCTTGAGGTTCTCGCCGTCGAGCACCTGGTCGCGCTGCTTGTAGATAAGCTCACGCTGGCGGTTCATGACATCGTCGAAGCTCAGGACGCTCTTACGCACGGAGAAGTTGCGCGACTCGACGCGCTTCTGCGAGCTCTCGATAACGTTGGAGATCATCTTCGACTCTATCGGCATATCCTCGGGGGTTCTGAGCGTGTTCATTATGGTGGTCACGCGCTCGCCGCCGAACAGGCGCATAAGGTCGTCCTCAAGCGACAGGTAGAAGCGGCTCACGCCGGGGTCGCCCTGACGGCCGGAACGTCCGCGCAGCTGGTTATCTATACGGCGGGACTCGTGGCGCTCTGTGCCTATGATGCAGAGGCCGCCCGCCTGTCTTACCTGCTCCGCCTCGCCGGAGATCTCGTTTTTATATTTCTTTTCGAGAGCCTGGAATTCCTCTCTCGCGCTGATTATATCCTCATTGTCCGTGTCGCCGAAGCCGGTCGACTCGGCTATCAGCTCCTCGCTGTAGCCCTTGCGGCGCATCTCGGACTTGGCAAGGAACTCCGCGTTACCGCCGAGCATAATATCGGTTCCGCGTCCCGCCATGTTGGTGGCTATCGTGACCGCGCCGAGCTTACCTGCCTGGGCGACTATCTCCGCTTCCTTGTCGTGGTATTTCGCGTTGAGCACCTCATGCTTTATGCCGCGCTTTTTAAGGAGCTTGCTGAGAAGCTCCGACTTCTCAATGGAGATAGTACCCACAAGCACGGGCTGACCATTTTCGTGGCGCTCCACGATATCGTCAATGACCGCGTTGAACTTCGCGGGCTCGGTCTTGTAGACGAGGTCGTCCATATCCTTTCTTATCATGGGCTTGTTGGTCGGAATCTCGACAACGTCGAGCGAATATATCTCCTGGAATTCCTCGCTCTCCGTCATAGCCGTACCGGTCATACCGGACAGCTTGTCGTAGAGTCTGAAGTAGTTCTGGAAGGTTATCGTTGCGAGAGTCTTGCTCTCGTGCTCGACGTTTACGCCCTCTTTTGCTTCGATAGCCTGGTGGAGACCCTCATTGTAGCGTCTGCCGAGCATGATACGCCCGGTGAACTCGTCGACTATGAGCACCTGACCATCCTTTACGACGTAGTCGACATCGCGGCGCATGACGCCTATAGCCTTTATCGCCTGGTTGATGTGGTGCTGTATGGTCATGTTCGCGGGATCCATGAGGTTATCGAGATTGAAATACTTCTCTGCCTTTGCGATACCCTTTTGAGTCAGCACGGCGGTTCTCGCCTTTTCGTCAACTATGACGTCGCAGTTTTCGCTGACCTGGTCGGCGGTATTCTCAAGTCTCGAGGAGGAGCGCAGCTCCTTTATGCGCTCGAAATTGAGCGTGCGGGCGAAGGAGTTCGCCTGCCTGTAGAGGTCGGTCGAGCGGTCGCCGCGGCCGGATATGATAAGAGGCGTTCTCGCTTCATCGATAAGTATCGAGTCGACCTCATCGACTATTGCAAAGGAGTGTCCGCGCTGAACCTTGAGCTCTTTATAGGGCACCATGTTGTCACGCAGATAGTCGAAGCCCATCTCGTTGTTGGTGCCGTAGGTTATGTCGGCGGCGTAGGCCTCGCGGCGCTCGTCGTTTGACTTTTCGTGGATAATCAGACCGACCTTGAGCCCCATGAAGCGGTAGACCTTGCCCATCCACTCGCTGTCTCGGCGGGCGAGGTAGTCGTTGACCGTGACGATGTGGACTCCTTTGCCGGAGAGCGCATTGAGATAGGCAGGGAGCGTCGCGACGAGCGTTTTGCCTTCGCCCGTCTTCATCTCCGCTATGCGTCCCTGATGCAGCACGATACCGCCGAGAACCTGCACGGGAAAGTGCTTCATTCCGAGCACGCGCCACGATGCCTCACGGCAGGCGGCGAACGCCTCGGGCAGGATATCGTCAAGGGTCTCGCCGTTTGCGAGTCTCTCTTTGAAATACGGGGTTTTTGCCTTTAGCTCCTCGTCGGTGAGCTTGGAATATTCTTCTTCAAGCGCGAGCACCTTGTCTTTTATCGGCGTGATGCGCTTGATTTCTCTCGAAGAGTAGTCTCCGAAAATTTTCTTTAAAAAACCCATAGATTGTCACCTCAAAAAATTTTCTTCTTGCCTTAGCGGCTTGGATATGTTAATATCAGGATGATATCTGATTGTTCTGATTATAAAGGAAACGGAGCGGTGAAAATGCCTAAAAGAAGCGATTATATCTCGTGGGACGAGTATTTTATGGGAATCGCCATGCTCTCTGCATACAGGAGCAAGGACCCCAGCACCCAGGTGGGCGCCTGCATCGTAAACGACAGAAACAGGATAATGTCCGTCGGCTACAACGGCTTCCCGTCCGGCTGCGACGACGACGAGTTCCCGTGGGAGCGCGAGGGCAGCGCGTTTAACACAAAATACGCCTATGTCTGCCACGCGGAGCTGAACGCCATACTCAACGCCAGCGGCGACCTGCGCGGCTGCCGGGTCTACGTCGCTCTCTTCCCCTGCAACGAATGCGCCAAAGCGATAATCCAGAGCGGGATAAAAGAGGTCGTCTATATCAGCGACAAATACCGCGACACCGACAGCGTGCGCGCATCGAAGAGGATGTTCGACGCCGCGGGAGTGAAATACAAGAAGCTCGAGATAAAACGGGACAAGCTCGTTATCGACTTCTCCGAAAACTCAATATAAAGAAAGCTTTTTGCGTCGCCTTTCGGCGGCGCTTTTTTATATATCGACAGTCAGCTCCACAGGGCAGTGGTCGGAGCCGAATATCTCCTGATGGATCTTTACGCCCCTGAGCCTGCCGTTGAGCCGCTCGGAGCACAAAAAGTAGTCTATGCGCCAGCCCGTGTTCCGCTCGCGGGATTTGAAGCGGTAGCTCCACCAACTGTACTGCCCCTCGGCGTCGGGATAGAAGTATCTGAACGTGTCCGTAAAGCCGGAGGAGAGCAGCTCGGTCATCTTGTTCCTCTCCTCGTCAGTAAAGCCGGGGTTCTTGCGGTTTGTCTTGGGATTCTTCAGGTCTATCTCGCTGTGCGCCACGTTCATGTCGCCGCAGACGATGACGGGCTTTGTCTTGTCGAGCGAGAGAAGATAGTCCCTGAACGCGTCCTCCCAGGTCATTCTGTAGTCGAGTCGGGCGAGCCCGTCCTGCGAGTTGGGAGTATAGACGCAGACGAAGAAAAAGTCCGCAAACTCGAGCGTTATCACGCGCCCCTCGCGGTCGTGCTCGGGGATGTCCATGCCGTATGCCACGCTTACAGGCTCCTCGCGCGAGAATACCGCCGTGCCGGAATAGCCTTTTCTCTCGGCGTAGTTCCAATAGCAGCGGTAGCCCTCGGGCGCAAAATCGACCTGACCCGCCTGAACCTTGGTCTCCTGCAGGCAGAGTATGTCTGCGTCGAGCGCGGCAAACGCCTCTGCGAAGCCCTTGCCGAGGCACGCCCTTATTCCGTTGACATTCCACGAGACAAGCCTTTTCTCCGCCATATCGGGACCTCCTTCGTCGGGACAAATCAAATGCGCCGAGCACATATACCTTGATATTATATCATATCTTTCGCCGAATTTCCATAACTTTATAAAGGCGAATGTAAACAATCTATTACGGCGCGGCGGTATGTGAAGTCATCTTGCATAAAAACACGGTGTTATTATTTTTGTTTTTATCAAAAATTACTTGACTTTATTTGCCGTTTAGTGTAAATTTATTATGCAAGAGTTGTTCCGAAAAAAAAGTTAAGAAAGGACTTGAAGCATGAAAAAGAATCTTATCAAAATCGCATCGCTTCTTCTTGTTTTAGCTATGATATTCTCATTTGCAGCCTGCAAGAAGGACAAAGACAACAGCAACTCAACCGCTCCCTCCGAGAGCTCGGATGTCGGCGGCAGCACCGGCGACGAAACTCTCCCCGCAGACGCCTCCACTGAGGATCCTTCAGCGGAATCCACCGAGGCCGAGACTGTTACCGACGCCTCCGGCAAGGTAGTCGAGACTAAGCCCGCCGACAGCGGCAAGACTCCCGCAGCGCCCCCGGCCGGCAACAAAATGCCCTCCGGCACGGCGGCAATCCTCAACTACTACAATGCCGCCACGAAGGCAGCCTTTGACGGCAGAGTCGGCTTCAAAAAGCACAGAGAGACCGGAAACGAAAAGATAGAGTCCAACGCGATCGTCAAGCAGTTCAAGAAAGTTATCTACGGCTTCATTGGCATCGGCGAAGAGAATGCCTACAATGAGACGGTCACAAAGGGTCAGTGGTCAACCGAGCCGAACAAGTATTATCTCAGAGCCTCGACCCTCGGCACGGGCGACGTTTCTGGCGCCTCCTGCAAGCAGAACGGCGCGAACTACGTCATAACAATCAACATCAAAAACGGCAACTCCTATGCCACTAAGGGCACCGCCACCTGCAACGCGCCCCTCGACAAGAGCGGCATCTGCGTGGGCGACAAGGATAAGCACTACTACGACCACAAGAGAGCGAGCGTTATCTATGACGCCATAGACGAGGTCTTCGGCAACGCCAAGGTCACCGAGAAGTATTCGGGAGCCGTGCTTACCGCAACCGTCGACGCCGCGACCGGCCGCCTTGTGAATATCAACATCAAGTTCGATATTTATGTCAACGTTAACCTCGGTGCAGCCGGAAAGCCCACCGCAACAGGAACAACGACAGTTACCTATTCCGATTTCAAATACTGATTACATACCGGGCAATCGATTACTCGTAAGCAAGGAGAAAATTAATAATGACAAAGAATCTCAAGAGAATTGTGGCGCTTATGCTCGCAATTGTCATGACAGCAAGCTTCGCGGCCTGCAAGAAAGATAAGAATAACGATGACACAACCGGCGCAAACGAGCCCGCCGCTTTAGGCGAGGTCGTCGGAGACGATATGCTTCCCGAGGATCCCTCAAATGCAGTTGTCGACGAGACAGAGGCTTCTTCCGGCAAAGAGGACAGCACCGTCGCAGAGACAGAGGCTGTTGCCGACAACTCCGCGAAGCCCTCGAACGGCAAGCCCGAGAGCTATGCGGAAATTCTCGCGGCCTACAGAGATGTTCTCAACCTTGCGAAGAGCAGCAAGGTCGGCTATGAGAAGTCCGAGTGGCAGGTTCTGCCCAAGGAGAAGAGAAACTTCGACGGTACCGTCATCAATATGCTCCTCCCCGTTGCGGGTCTGTTCATGACCAGCGAGAAGGATGCCAAGGGCAAGAAGCACGAGAACAACCCGAAGGGCACCGACATGAAGTGGTTCCCGATCTACCAGCATCCCACAAAGGGCTGCACCCTGACCGATGTCAGCAAGATAAAGAGCGCAAAGTGCGAGGTTCTCTCGAACGGCAACTACAAGATAACGATAGTCCTCAAGGCGGATATCAACCCCGAGCCCTGCGACCCCAAGACGGGCGCTATCTCCAAGGGCTTCACCGGAACGATGTTCAGCCCCCTTGCAAAGGCCGATATCGACAACACCCTCCAGAATGACCCCAACGTCACGAAGGTCGTCAAGGGTGTTGAGTATTCGCTCAAGTACTATGACTGCACCGCAGTGCTCACCTACAACCCCAAGACCAATCATATGGTAGATCTCTATCAGTATATGCACGTCCTTATCACAGGCTCCGGCAAGGTGCTCGGCAGCAGGTTCTCCGGCAATGCGGTTCTCGACAACTATCTTGAGATAACCAACGTCAAGTATTAATTGAACCGAAAATAAAAAAGAGCCGCAATTCGCAGAAAATGTGGATTGCGGTTCATATTTTTTAATTGGCAATTAAGCTTGAACTTTTGCCGCAAATGGGGTATAATTAAACGGCCAAAAAATCCAGCTTCGTGAGGTGCTTATGGACAGAGAAAACAGAAGATTTCTTAAAAAGCTTTCTATATGCATGGCTGTGCTGTTCGTTGTAGTGACGGCGGTCAGCTTGTTTGTGATGAATTTTACTCCGCTCAACAGACTTATCGGCGGCTATAAGGAGCAAAAGCTCGACCTCTCCCGTGCGCAGGGCAGCAATTTTGTCTACAGCGACTTTGACGGCACCGTAACCGTCGGCATGGGATATTCCGAGCTCGAGTTCTCGGACATAGACGCGCGGGTCGGCTCCATCGGCTTCGATATCGAGCTTGACGACAACGTGGACAAGAGTACCGTCCGCGTCGATTTCTCGGATTCGACCACCTCGTATTACCGCCAAGGCCTTGCTAAGCTCGAGATGGACGGAGATTCCGACAATATTATGACCTGCAGCTTCTCGGGTGACGTGTCGCGCCTCAGGTTCAACATATCCGTCGACGGCGACGGCTACGTGGCAATCAAGAACATAACTCTCAACCAAACCGCAAGCGCCCGTCACATAGTCGGAACGGTTTTGACCTATTTGCTCATAGCGACAGTCGCGGGCTTTATTATCTACTTAATTGCGAATCCCGCCGGAGCACGCAAAAAGTTTTCGGACAACAAAATGAGCTGCACCCGTTGGGCGGTGGCGATAACCGCTGTCACCATGGCGCTCGCGGTGTTCTTCACGTTCACGAGCGTAGCGAAGGGCTGGTCAACCACCTACTTCAGCTTCACTTCTCACGAGGGCAACCAGATATCAAAGGAGCTTGTTGACGCGTTCGAGCATCATCAGGTGCATCTGCTCGAGGAACCGTGCGACGAGCTGCTCTCGCTCGAAAATCCCTACGACAGCCCGAAACGCAACACGGAAGTTACTCAGGCGAAATTCCTGTGGGATCACTGCCTGTATAACGGAAAATACTACTCATATTACGGCATAGGCCCGGTGCTCGCGCTGTTCCTGCCGTATCACCTGATAACGGGATACTATTTCCCCTGCGGCTGGGCAACGCTCATGTTCGCGTTAGTCGGGATAATATTCCTGACGAAGATTTATCTCGCGGTTATAGAGAAAAAATTCCGTGAGCTGCCGACAAATACGGTGCTCGCAGGGCTGATAACCCTGCAGATGTCCTCGGGAATAATGTTCTCCACGGCGCGCCCGCTCTTCTATGAGCTGGCTATCGCCGCCGGCTTTATGAACGTGGCGATAGGCGCGTACCTGCTCATAAGCTCAAATATACTCTGGGACGGGAAGCTTTCCTATGTCCGTCTCGGCTTTGCCTCGTTCTTCCTGGGCTATGCCGTGCTCTGCCGCCCGACCCTTGCGGTCTATTGCATCGCCGCGCTGTTCTTCTTCGCGGGCGGACTGAAAAAAGCTCTCGACGGGCTCGAAAAGAAGCAGAAAACCCGCACGTTCTTCAAGTATGCGGCGGCCGCCCTCGTCCCGCTGGGCATTATCGCCATGGGGCAGATGATATATAACTATCTGCGCTTTGACAACCCGCTCGACTTCGGCATACAGTATTCTCTGACGATAAACGACTTCACCCACTCGGAGTTCCACTGGAGATATGTGCTTATCAATATGTATGCCTATCTGCTGAATATGCCGCACTTCACACCCAAGTCCTTTACTCATCTTGCGTCCTCGGTGGAGGCTTTCGGCTTGAACGGCTATATGTTTATCGACGACGCGGGCAGGAACCTCATCTCCGTCGGTCTGATATACCGCGCGCTGCCCATGTTCGCCTACCTTTTCGCGGGCAAGGCTCTAAAGCGCGTCGAAAAGAAAAAGCGCGTATTGCCCGCACTTCTCATCGGCGTGACCTGCATACTCATGCCGCTCGTGATAATCTTCTCCTCGTGGGAGAGCGGCTATGCCGTGCGCTACAACGCGGATATCTCGTGGCCGATGGTCATCGGCGCTCTGGTCATTGCGTTCACGCTCTATAAGAGCATAAAGTCGAAGAGCACGAAAAAGCTCGTCGATTTGATATTCACCGTCTCGACAGTCGCCTGCATCTATGTGAACATGGCTCAGCTTCTCACCTTTGCGGGCATCGAGAGCATATTCTGGACAAATATCTGGAGATAAAGCTTAAAGCTTATATTACAAAATCCTACCCGCGAAAAAAGCGCAGGTAGGATTTTTTTCGCCCCGCATCTGCGGGGGATACATTATAAATAAACATATAAATCAGACCTTGTAGAACTCCTTGTACCAGCGGGCAAAATTGCGAAGCCCGGTTCGAAGGTCAGTCGAGGGCTTGTAGCCGTAGTCGCGCTCGAGCGGCTCTGTGTCCGCATAGGTCACGGGCACGTCGCCCGGCTGCATGGGGACGAGCTTTTTATGCGCCTCGAAGTCGTAGTCTTGCGGCAAAACGCCCGCCGCGATAAGCTCGCTGCTCAGAATCCCGACGAAGTCGAGCAGATTTTCGGGGCTGCGGTTGCCGATATTGTAGACCGCATACGGCGGCACGGGCAGACCGTCCTCGCCGTTTTTGCGCTCCGGTGCGCCCTGCATAATGCGAACCACGCCCTCTACTATGTCGTCTATATAAGTAAAGTCGCGCTTGCAGTTTCCGAAGTTAAAAATGCTTATCGTCTCGCCGCGCAGGAGCTTGTCCGTGAAGCCGAAATATGCCATGTCGGGGCGACCGGCGGGGCCGTAGACAGTAAAAAATCTGAGTCCCGTCGAGGGGATGTTATAGAGCTTCGAGTAGGCGTGAGCCATGAGCTCGTTCGACTTCTTTGTTGCGGCATAGAGGCTGACGGGGCTGTCCGCCTTGTCGTCGGTGCTGTAGGGCACTTTTTTGTTGCCGCCGTAGACCGACGAGCTTGAGGCATATACCAGGTGTTCGACCGGGGTTCTGCCGCTGTCATAGGAGTGACGGCACGCCTCGAGGATATTATAAAAGCCGATGAGATTCGACTCGATATAGGCGTCGGGATTTTCGATTGAATAGCGCACCCCCGCCTGAGCCGCCAAATTAACGACGATCTGCGGGGCATATTCGCAAAAGACCTCCCCGACCTTGCTCTTGTCCGCGAGATTCGCCTTGATAAAAGTGAAGTTCTCATACCGACGGAGCTCTTCGAGCCGCGATTCCTTCAGGCGGACATCGTAGTAGTCGTTGACGCTGTCGAAGCCTATGACGCGGATATCTTCAAACTCCGTGAGCAGACGTTTTGAGAGAAAAGAGCCGATGAAGCCCGCCGCGCCCGTCACGAGCACGGTTTTGCCGTTCAGGTCTGTTTTTGTCTTGCCGAGCTTTTCCTGCATATCCCCCGTCCCTTTCGGAAAGGGGCTGACACCTTGCGGCGCAGCCCCCGTGAGTTATTTCTTGAATTTTTCGAGTATCACGCTGAAAAGCACTGTCGCGCACTGGACTGTTACCGCCGTCAGCGGCGACACGAACGCGAACGCCTTGAGCGCGACGCAGAGTATCGCTCCCGCCGCCACGACCGCCTGCATTATAAGGGCGAACACCGCCCAGCGCGAGGCGAAGTTTGCAAGCCTGCCGCAGGCCGCTATGCTCTTGAAGTAAGAGCGGGCGGAGCCGTCGTGCATGACCTTTGCGGGCGCGGAGTCAACGACGCTGTCTCTGTATGCGCTGAATATGCGCGCGCCGTGGGAGAACGTCATTTTGATATCCTTCTGCGCTATGCCGAAGCGCGCGGCGATAAGCTCGTCGGTGACATTCGGGTCATCCGTGCGAACGACAAGGCTGAAGCCGTTGTCCGCCATCTCGTTGAGCGACTCCTTGAGAGAGGCGTCCTCGGCGTAGTTAAAGACGAACATCGCCGCCACCTGGGAGTCTATGGCTATGTAGAGAATCTTGCGTCCGTTGCGCTTGACCTTGTCCTCGTCGGACTTGAGCGGAACCTCGATATTGTGATGCGTGAGCAGGTTCCGGTTGCCGAGCAGCACGCGCTGATTGTATATAGTTGCGGAGAGGCCGAGCCTGTCCTCATATATCATATCGCGCACGGGCGGCAGAAGCTCTGTCGAGCCGCCGATAATGCGGTTAAAGACATCGGTCAGCGGGCCGCCGGACTTCAGGACTATTGCAACTGCGTAGAGCAGAACGTCGTCTATGCGCACGGTGTGAAAATCCTTCATTCCGTGCATTTCGCACGCGGCGCGGTCGAAGAGGTCTGCGCTGTCGACTGCGGCGGCAACCGCCTCGGAGCATTCTACGGCGGCGTCGTAGCCCGCTATCATTCCGCCCTCCGAGTTGAGCTTTCTGTTTTCAAGATAGAGGGGAATCATCAGCGCGAGCTCTATGGCGCAGGGTGAGGTCAGGCAGAACGCGCCGGTGAGCACGCCGAATGCCTGGAAGAAATCCCTTGTTATTATGCCCGATATAACGGCGAGCAGCACGGAGACTGCCGAAGAGATTATCAGACTGCGCTTTACGCAGCTGTCCGCAGGCGAATTCGCCTCGGAATTTTTAATGAACTCGGCGGGGAACTTTACCTTGCCGGAATACAGAATGTCGGGGTTGCCCATTTTAAGAGAGCGTCCGACCTCAAAGGCATCCTTTTCGCTCTCTATGGCTCTTATGCCGTAGAGCCCCGACTTGCGCTTTGCGGTGCAGAAAAGGAAATTCTGCATAACGCGCGCCGAGCCGCGGCTGCCGTTTTCGGCGGTCATGAGCAGGGCGAATACAGCCGCCGAGCAGTAGAACACACCGGAAGCTCCCTCGGGCGATTTGTTGAAGAACGAGAGCACCGTCTGAACGAGCGCGAGTATAAACGTAATTCCGCCTGCCGCGCCGCCGGTCACGCGACCCTTGGCGAGCGCCTTCATGCCGGAGAGAATGCACGGAAAAGCGAGATAGAACGACGCGAGCAGAAGAACGAGATTCGCCGCCGCGAGTCCCGCGCCGCCGCGGTCAAACGCGGGAGCGTCTATCGCCGCCCACTCGAGAATCTTAGGAACCAGGAGCAGCAGCAGCGCGACGCCCTCTATAACGCAGAGCCCTATGGCCGAGGTCTTGAGCTGCGTGGCCGCGTTTTTAAGGCTGTTATATATGCGCCCGCGCTGTTCGGGCTTTTCGTATTCGAGCGGCGCTTTCTCGGAGCGCTTTTTCTTCTTTTTGGGCTGCTCCTCGGGCTCCTCCGCTTTTTCTTCGGGCCGAGACTCCTCCTGCTGCGGCTCGTTTTCGTCGAGATTGCTCAGCAGAACGAATTTTTTCTTCTTCTCCGCTCTTTTTTTGCTCAGCTCGTCCCGCAGCTCGTCCTCGTCTATTTTTTCGGTCTCCGGCTCTTCGCCGAAGCCGCTGAGCATCATCTGCTCCTCCTCCGGACGGTTTTCTGCGGCAGGGTTAGTGAAGGGCTGATCCTCTATGGAGGAAGCGGTGTCATTCTCCGAGCCAACAAAGTCCTCCGCGGGAATGACCTTCGGCAGAGGCTCAAGCCCCGACGTCTCGGAGAGCGGGCCGCGCTTTAAGATAACTCCGGGCTTCTCTATCGTCTCGGAGCTCTGCGGCGCGTTCGCCGAGCCTATGGCGGAAATAAGCTTTGTCTTGTATTCGTCGCCGTCCTTCCGTGTCGGCTCCGAGAGAGTTTTCATCGGACCGAACACAACGGTATCGTCAAAAAGTCCGGGTACGGCGCGCTCCTCGTTTTCGGAGTCGTCCTCCGTCTCATCGGCGGGCTCGCCGAAATATCTTGCCGCCGGCGCGCCGAAAAGCTCCTCGACAGTCGGCTTTTTCTCTTCCGCGCCGTCCTGCGGGGTCTCATCCTCGCCGTTGAGAGGAACAACCTTCTCCCGCTCGGCTTCGCGGTTTTCATCTGTATCCGTATCGCCGTCGCCGTCGCTCTCTGCGACCGACAGCTCGAAATTTGAATCTGAGTATATCTCTTCGCCGTCCTCGGCGAGGGCTTCGTCCGCGTCCTCCGCGGGAGCGCCGTCGGGTTCTACTTCGGGCGCCTCGACTTCAACGGGAGCACTGTCCGTTTTTTCGGACACTGCTTCTTCAACATGAGCTTCATCCGCTTCTTCTGCGGGAGCTTCGACCGCTTCCCCGGGCACCGCTTCTTCTGCGGGCGCTTCGTCCTCCGTCTTGTCGGAGATGTCAACATCGGGCTCGTCTGCCCCCTGCTCAGGCTCGGCGGTTTCTTCGGGTTCATACTCCGGCTCGGGCTCGCGCACGGGCTCGTACCCAAACGCTTTGTCGTCGGAGTATGCGTCCTCGTAATATTGAATGCTCGTCAAAAGCTCGGCGTCGTCCTCGTCGGCAGGCACCGGGGAGACGGCGTTTGTACTTGCAATCAGCTCGTCTATGTCGCTGAGCGACCAGATTTTATCCGGCTCGCCGCGGCTCGACTCAAGCTCCGCTATCTCGCGGACAATTTTATCAAGGGAAATCTTGCCCTGCCTGTCGGAAGATTTGTTTTCCACTCATCTCACCCCAATATATAAAAAATCGGATAAAAGTCAGTTTCTGTGTTTCGCCGCTTCGAACATCAGGATTCCCGCCGCGACGGAGGCGTTGAGAGAATTTATTTTGCCGCGCATCGGCATAGAGGCTATGAAATCGCATTTTTCGCGCACGAGTCGGCCGATTCCCTTGCCCTCCGAGCCTATGACGAGGGCTATGCTGCCGCTGTAGTCGAGGGAGGTATAGTCCGTGCCGTCCATATCCGCGCCGAAAATCCAAACGCCGCGAGCCTTGAGCTCGTCGATGACGGCGGGAAGATTTGCGACCTTGACTACGGGGACATATTCTATCGCGCCCGCCGAGGTCTTGGCGACGGTGTAGTTGAGGGTCACGGAGTTTCTCTTCGGGATAATTACCCCGTGCACTCCGGCGGCCTCCGCGCTTCTGAGTATAGCGCCGAGATTGTGCGGATCCTCAAGGGAGTCGCACACGACAATGAACGGGCTCTCGTTTCGGCTCTGCGCGAGGTCGAAGATATCGTCCAGCTCGGCATATTCGTGAGCCGCGGCAAACGCCGCAACGCCCTGATGCGCCGCACCGTCGCAGAGGCGGTCGAGCTTGCGCGCGTCGGCAAACTTGACGGGGATTTTGCGCTCGCGGCAAATGTCTATTATCTTGCCCGCCTGGCCGCCGCGCTGACCCTGCGCCACGGTCACGCTGTCTATCGTTCTGCCGCTCTCGAGCGCCTGAAGCACTGCGTTGCGCCCGACTATGAGCCCCTCTTTATGTTCCATTAAATATACCTCTTCGCCAAAAGTCTCTATATAGACTTTATTATATCATATAATGCAGTAAAACGACAATAGAAACGCTAAATTTTTACGCGGGATATTTTTCCTTTCCGCGCAGAGCGGCGGAGTTCACAACAAGAATTATGAGCGCGAGCACGAGAGTACCCGTCAGCGCTCCGAACACATCGACTCCGACATCGAAAAGGCGGCAGGCGCGTCCCGGAACAAAATACTGGTGGATTTCGTCGCTCACCGAATAGACGGCGCAGCAAATCACCGCGGGAACGGGCGAAAACCGCCTGCGGGTCAAAAACAGCGCGCAGCCTAAAACAAATCCGAGCGCGGCATATTCAAAGAAATGCGCGAATTTGCGCACGATAAAGCTGTTGAGAATCGGGCCGAGCAGCTTTCCGAGAAAGCCGAGCACGTTGTCGCTCATGACCTGCGAACGGTTGCCGTCATTGCTCGAAAGCCAGAATATGCAGGCGGCGCACATCGCCGCAGAAAACCAGAAAAAGACGGCGAGCACAGTGCGCACCGTCCGATTCTTCGGTAAAATATATTTGAGCTTGCTTGATTTTTCCATTTTTATGTCAGTCCTTTGCCGTTACGAAAACAAAATCCACCGCCGAGCTCTCGGGGTCGACGCTCAGGCCCTCAATGCCCTTGGCGGTCGCAAAATAGCTCGGGGTTATGAACAGCGGGAGCACCGCGCCCGTCGAGAGAAGTCTGCCCTCCGCGCCGCGGCACGCCTTGACGAGCTCCGAGCCGCTCAAAGCCTTGAGTTCCTTTACCGCCGAGTCAAACTGCGAGTCCCTGAGACGGACAATATTGTTCGTCCCCTGCGAGGAAAGCGTCGAGAGAAAGCCCGCGGCGTCGGTTATGCCCGCCGACATGGAGGCGAGGGCTATCTGATAGTCGCCGTCCTGCACTCTTGAGGAGAGCTCCGCCGAGTCGAGCGCGGCTACGGTGAAATTGACGCTCAGGCCGAATATTTTCTGCCAGCCCTGGATCATGCGGCGCATGGCGTTTTCGTGCTCCGGCAGGCAGATTATCTCGAGGTTTATTTTGCCCGTTATATTTTTCTTTGCGTTCTCCCAATATGCGGCGGCTCTGTTCATGTCGTGGCCGAGTATGCTCACGGGCTCGCTGCTTAAATCCGCGCCCTCGCCCACAGAGCAGGAGGGCGGAATGACGGAATATGTCTTTTGCATATTCTCGCTGCCGAGCGTCAGAGACGAAATGTCCACCGCCGTGCAGAGTGCGCGGCGAAGCGCCGCGTTTGAGAGGGACGCGTCGGAGCAGTTGAAGCACAGCGCCCAGACGGTGTCGTAGTTCTTTGTAACCGTGAGAGAGGACGAATCGGGCACGACGGTGCCGAGCTGAGCGGCGCAGTAGGTGCCGTCGAGCAGGTATTTTAATTTCTGATTGCCGTCGCTGTCGATTACAAGCGACACGCTCGCGGGCTTTGCCGGGAAAGGCCCCGTGTAGTCGTCGTTATTTTTTATGGTCAGGGCGGAGTCGTGCAGCCAGTAGGAGAGATAGAACGGCCCGTTGCACATAAGGGTCGAGTAGTCGAGCCCGTAGCGACCCTTGGTCGCGTTGAAGAACGTCTCGTTGCAGGGCATACACACGGCCTTTGTCAGCAGGTCGAGAAACGCCGCCTCGTCGGTCGCGTGCTCGAGCGTTATGCGCAGCTCGAAGTCGCCGACGGCTCTGACGCCGAGCTTATCGGGGGAGAGCTTGCCGTTTATTATGCTCTTCGCATTCTTTATCACGCCGAGGCTCATCGCCTCGGGCGCGCCCGTTGCGGGGTTCACGGCGCGCTTCAGCGCAAAGACGAAATCCGCCGCCGTGACGCGGGAATCGAAAGTATTGTCTATATCGTCGCCGAGAATCGACTTATACGCCTTTTTCATTATGACCCAGCGGGCGTCCTCGCGAAGCTTAAAAGTATAAGTGAGAGAGGCGCTGTCATAGCTCCAGCTCTTCGCCGCGGCGGGGGAGAACCTCCCCTCGGAGTCCTTGCGGACAAGCCCCTCGAAGCAGTTGAGCACAACGGTCTTGGCCTCAGCGCCCTGCGCTATCTGCGGGTCAAGGCACTCGGGCTGGGACTCTATCGGATAGCTCAGCGCCGCGCCCGACCCGTCATTACCGCAGGCGGCCAGGGCAAAAAGCAGCGCTAACGCAAGAAATATCGAAACGGCTCTCTTGAAAATTTTCATGGTTTTCCTCCGTATATAAGCTCCGTCGGCATATTCGGACAAACTTTGCGGGCGGTATGAGGCATAATTTTTTCGGGACGGGCATATACGCCCGATACATTATATAGTAGCATAAAATCACACCTGTTATCAACCGTTTCTTGCAAAGATTATCTCTTGCGGGCTCAATTTTACTCAAAAAATTTTTATTGTTAAATATATCTGTCTAATTGTTGCAATTTTTTAAAAAATCTGTTACAATTCTTAATCATATCTTACAGATTTCGGAGAATTAAATTATGAATGCTGTTATATATATCGCCGCCGCTCTCGCGGCACTGTGCGCCGTTTTGCTCGTTATTGTCATAACGAAGCTCGGCCGCCTCTCCGCCGGAGACGGGCAGATAAAGGAGCTCGAGAGCAAGATAAGCTCCCTCGAGGGTCAGCTGCGCGACGAGTTTGAGCGCAGCCGCAGAGAGAGCGCGGGTAACCAGAAGGATATGCGCTCGGAGCTCACCGAATCGCTCGACAAGATGAACGAGCGCCTTGCGCTGATGACCGAGGCCAATTTCAAGCATCAGCAGCAGCTGACGGATATGTTCTCGAAATCGCTCGATACTATCCGCCGCAACAACATAGAACAAAACGACAGGCAATCGAGAATTATTGCAGAGTCGATAGAGAAAATGCAGCAGAGCAACGAGAAAAAGCTCGACGAAATGCGAGCGACCGTCGATGAAAAGCTCTCCGCGACTCTTACGACCCGCCTCGACAGCTCGTTTAAGACCGTCTCCGAGCAGCTTGAAAACGTCTACAAGTCGCTCGGCGAGATGAAGGAGCTCTCGACCGGCGTCACCACGAACGTCACGAATCTCAACCGAGTGCTGACAAACGTCAAGGCTCGCGGCACTTGGGCGGAGGTTCAGCTCGAGGGCATTCTCGACCAGACCATTCCCAATATGTATGTGAAAAACTTCTCCTCCCGCCCGGGCAGCAGCGAGCGCGTCGAGTTTGCCATACGCATCCCCGCCGGAGACGGCGGAACGGACGCATATCTCCCCGTTGACTCGAAGTTCCCCCTGGAGGACTATGTGCGCCTGTGCACCGCAGCCGACGGCGCGGACGCCGACGAGGTTGCCGCGGCGCGCAAGGCTCTTGAGGACAGAGTGCTGGGCGAGGCAAAGCTCATCACAAAATATATAAACGTTCCGACCACCACGCCTTTTGCCATAATGTATCTGGCCACGGAGGGGCTCTATGCGGAAATCGCGTCCTCTCCCAAGGGCATAGCCGAGCGCATCCAGCGCGAATACAACATCATGATAGCGGGGCCGACCACGATAACCGCGCTTCTCAACTCCCTCTCCATGGGCTTCAAGGCCGTGGCGATAAACGAGAAGGCGAACGAGGTTCGCCGCCTGCTCTCCGTTGCCAAGGCGCAGTATGAGAAGTTCGGCGAGGTGCTCGACAAGGCGAAGAAAAAGATAGACGAGGCGGGGCGCACGCTTGTCGCCGCGCAGGACAGAAACCGCATTATGACGGGCAAGCTCAAGGGAATAGAGAGCATGGACTCCGCCGAAGCGGACGCATATCTCGGCATAGCCGAAGATAATGACAGTCCGGAAAATTAAGAAGTTTCGTTTTTATTTTAAATAAAATCAGAAAAAGGAGGAAACGAAATGAAAAACAGAGGAAGACTGGCAAGCCGCATCATCGCGGTTATAGTCTGCATGACGCTCATACTTGCCGCCGTCCCTACCGGAGTTCTCGGTGCTTTTGCCCAGGAAAAGGGCACGCTCAGAGTCACCTCGATCTCCGACATTCACTATTTTGCTGATTCCGAAAAAGGAACCGGGGATACGGAAAACGGATTCAGCGAAGCCTACAACGCATGGAACGACAGGGGCTACCGCGAGCACAACGAAGTCAACGCCCTTATCGACGCGGCGCTCAAAAAGGCTGTTGCCGAGAAGAGCGACTATGTATTCATCCCCGGCGACCTGACCTTCAACGGTGAGCTGGCGGGTCACAAGGCTCTTGCCGCAAAGCTCGAAGCCTTTGAAAAGGAGAGCGGAATACAGGTCATCGTTGTAAACGGCAACCACGACATCAACAACTACAGCGGCGTTACATTCAAAAACGGCGTCAAGGAGTCCGCGGAGATAACCACTCCCGAGGCTTTCCGCGAGATATACAAGAATCTCGGCCGCGACCTTGTAACGGACGAAAAAGAGGATGTTTTCACTCCCTCGAGCGGCAAGGCGGGCAGTCTCTCGTTCGCAGTCAGGCTCAAGGGCGGCTACAGACTTCTCGTGCTTGATTCCTGCAAATATTCGGCAGATGCCACCGCAAAGGGCAACGATGTTCAGGAGACCTCCGGCTGCCTCACTCCCGAGCTTATGGAGTGGGCTCTCAAGCAGTGCGAAAAGGCAAAGAAGAACGGCGAGACCGTCATAGGCATGGCTCACCACAACTTTGTCCCGCACATGACGATAGAGGACGAGCTGTTCTATGCCTTCGTGCTCGACGATTGGATGGAGCGCACCGAGGCTCTTGCCGACGCGGGAATACACTTCACCTTCAGCGGACATCTTCATACCCCCGATATCGCCGCCCACACCAATGACAACGGCGAGACCCTGTATGATATCGAGACGACCTCTCTCACGGCTTTCCCGAACAAGTTCAGAACCGTGACCTTTGACAATACCACAGACGGCAAGACCGTTTGCGACGTCAAGTCCCACGACATTGACGAGGACGGACCCATTGTCGTAAACTTCCCCAACGGCACTTCAAAGACCTATGCCCAGCCCTTTAAGGACAGCTACTCCTTCTTCAAGACCTACGGCCCCGGCGATATACGCAACTTCGCCTCAACCATGGTCGAGGACGCGCTCTCCGGAATTTTCAGCAATATCCAAAAGGCCGGCGGACTCTATGCTTTCCTTGAGGCGTCGGGAATCGACCTTGAGAAGATAATTATCGACGCGCTCGGCACGAACGGCTTTGAGGTAGGCAGCGTCGAGATATTTACGGTCAGCAGCAACATTATGAGCTTCATCAAGGACCTCTGCGCTCAGGTAGACGAGGCCTATATCAACGACCCCGACCGTGTCTTTGAGGTCATCAACGGCGTTATCAACAAGGTGTTCGACTATCAGGTGTCCGATTACAAGTGCACCAAGTTCTATGAGCGCATGGGACTCGAGAGCAAGAACGAAAAGGGCACCTTTGAGGATGCGGCCTATACGGTCATCAGCACCCTCTATAACGCAGACGAGGATATCAGCGACGACAAGTTCATGAACGATGTTCTCGACTATTTTGAGAACAGAGACGGCGCCAAGGAGTTTTTGAACTTCCTTATCGACACCCTGCTTGACGACGTTATCGAGGGAGAGATCCTCTCCACCCTCAAGTTCAACCCCGGCAAGCTCTTCCCCGCCGGCACGGTCACAAGCCCCATGGGCGTTATGACCGACATCTTCATGAATATAATCTTCCGCGGCAACCCGAGCTACGAGAACGTTATCTACAGCGTGCTCAACCTCCTGCCCGAGAAGTACAGCAGCCTGCGCAATATACTCAACACCGTCGTTATGGATGAGTATATGACCCAGAGCCAGTATGACAGCCTCGGCTACACTATAGGCAGAATGCTTCGCAGCCTCGTTGAGGACACCAACCCCGACGTGAAGTCCGACCTCAACGTAAAGCTCGTCTATGACGGCCCCGTCGAGCCCGAGGTCACGCAGGACAATATGCGCCTGCCCTCGAATATCGGCACGACCTTCAGCGGCGACGCTTCGACCGAGAGAAGCATCAACTGGTACACGAAATACAGCCTTAAAAATTCCGACATTCAGATAGCCGAATATTCGGAGACCCCGACCTTCACGGATAAGCTCCCCGAGGGCGTCAAGGTCAATACGACCTCCGAGCTCGTCAAGAGAGAGTATCCCGGTGTTGACCTCGGCATTATCGGCTTCATCTCCTTCGGCTTCAACGTCAACCGCCACACGGCGACAATAACCGGTCTCAAGCCCGGCACCAAATACTGCTACAGAGTCGGCGACGCCAAGCGCGGCTGGTGGAGCGGCACGGGTATAATCGAGACGGCGGACAATTCCGACTCCTTCACCTTCTTCCATGTCAGCGACGAGCAGTCGCAGAACGCCATTCAGTACGGCACATGGGGCAAGGTAGTCGATACCGCACTCAAGCTCTTCCCCGAGGGCAAGTTCTTTGCCAGCGCGGGCGACCAGGTAGATTATACCAAGCACTTCAAGCAGTGGCAGTGGTTCTTCAATGCCTCCGAGAATATCAAGAGCACCGCTATCATGCCTGCAGCGGGCAACCACGAGAAGAGCGGATATATGCTCGACCAGAACTTTGTCCTGCCCAAGACAGTCGATCAGGACAGAGAGAGCGGCGTGTTCTATTCCTATGATTACAACAACGCTCACTTCATCGTCCTCAACACCAACAATCTCAGCGACTCCAAGGCACTCAGCGACGATCAGCTCGCATGGCTCAAGGCGGACGCCGCGGCGAGCAATGCCCAGTGGAAGATAGTCGTCCTCCATAAGGCACTCTATTCCAACGGCTCGCACTATGACGACAAGGATGTCAAGGCGATGCGCAAGCAGCTGTGCGGACTCCTGCCCGACCTCGGAATCGACGTCGTTCTCCAGGGTCACGACCACGTCTATCTGCGTACCGACATTATGGACAACAACAAGATCGTCAAGGCCGAGGAGCAGAAGATAAGCTTCGGCGGCAGAGATTATACCGTCAAGCTCAACCCCGAAGGCACCGTCTATGTTATCAGCGCGTGCGCGGGCGTCAAGAGCTACCAGACAAAGGACGTCAAGGATACCGACAAGCTCTTCCCGAGAGCCGAGGCTATCTACGATGCGGACAACGCGGTGTTCTCCGCAATAACCGTTGACGGCAGCAAGCTCTACTTCGACGCATATATGCTCGACGACGAAGCGGACGGCGGCGCAAAGAGAATCGACTCCTTCGCGCTCTCGAAGTCAGAGAAGGACGTTCCCGAGAATCCCGAAAAGCCCGAGAAGCCCGGTCTTCCCGACCTTCCCGACCTGCCCGAGCTTCCCGAAATCCCCGGTCTGCCCCATTGGCCCGGAAAGCCCGAGAAGCCGGAAGAACCCTCAGACCCGTCGAATCCGAGCGAGCCGCTCGATCCCTCCGATCCCGCGAGCCCGATAGTCCCCTCGACGAAGCCCGAGACCAATAAGCCCGGCAGCAACAGCAAGGTTCCCGACACCGGCGCGGCGGCTCCCGTTATGCTTATAACCTTCGCGGGCGCGGCATTCGTTATCGGCTGCACCGCAAAGCGCAAAAAAGAAGACCGATAAAATATCAAGTGTCCGTAAAATAAATTCAGTCCCGACAGTGTGATACCTGTCGGGACTTTTCTTGTATATAGCATTGAAGCCTTATGAGATAATTTAAGAGATTGATAAACAGGGCTCTGCGGAGCGGTTGCGATTATGGCTCCCCAGCAGGGGAGCCGGCTCGGCGAAGCCGAGACTGAGGGGTTGCGGTACAGATTCGCCGCTTTTTCCCTGTTTATTTAATTTCAATGTCCTTTTGTAGGGGTCGGCGACTCGACGACCCTTTGACGCGTCAGCGTCACCGAAAAGTCTATTTATTCATCCGTGTCGTGTAATACGCTCTCCGCTTGCGGCTTGCCCCCTGTGCCGCCTGCGGCGGCAGCGGTGCGTCGAGTCGCCGCACCCTACAAAATGAATCGCCACAAAATCCCGCAAAACCCGCGGGCGGATGATATCCGCCCCAACACGGTTCAATATACGTCAGCCGCTGTATTTTCTGTGGGCGAACAAAGGGCTCCCCTACGGTGTGCCGAAGACAACGCCCCGCAAACCTAACCGATAAAGGGCGGTTTTATGCCTCACGAACATCCCGCAAAGCACCTCCGATATGATTTTTCCCTACGGTTTTTCGGGCATGGGGATTTTTTACACAAATAAAGACTCTTTTTTCGCTGTACTTTAGTACACTTTTTTATGCTTTATCGCTTGACTATTACCGATATAAAAAGTATAATAAGTAAGCTATTGCAAATATATTGGAGGTAAACAAAATGAAGGTATTTATGATTGGCGGCACCGGCCTTCTCGGCAGCGCCGCAGCACGTATTTTCATTGACAGAGGCCACAGCGTCAAGTCTGTTGCTCTCCCGCCCCTTCCCGAAGGAGCTCCCATCCCCGAGGAGATGGAGATCGTAATGTGCAACATCTACGAGAAGACCGACGACGAGATAAAAGAGCTCATGGCCGGCTGCGACTGCTTCGTTTTCGCCGCAGGCGTTGACGAGAGAGTCGAGTTCCCCGCACCCGTTTACGACGCTTACTACAAGTACAACATCGCTCCGCTCAAGAGACTTCTTCCCATCTGCAAGGAGCTCGGTTACAAGAAGGCCGTTATCCTCGGCTCTTACTTCTCCTACCTTGCCAAAGAGCGTCCGGATATGAAGCTCTGCGAGAAGCACCCCTATATCAGAAGCCGTATCGACCAGGAGAACGTCGCTTTCTCCTATGCCGATGACAACTTCGATGTTGCCGTTCTCGAGCTGCCCTACATCTTCGGCACTCAGCCCGGCAGAAAGCCCGTTTGGGTTATCCTTATCGAGCAGATAAAGAGAATGGACAAGCTTCCCTTCACCATGTATCCCAGAGGAGGTACAGCTATGCTTACCGTCCGTCAGGTCGGTGAGTCCATTGTCGGCGCGGCAGAGCGCAGCACCGGCGCCAAGGCATGGCCTATCAGCTGCTACAACATGAAGTGGGCTCCGTTCCTCAAGATTGTCTACGCCGCAAGAGGCATGGGCGACAACAGAAAGATTATCGGTATCCCCCCGTGGATGATGAAAATGGGACTCAAGGGAGTTGTCAAGGAGTATGCCGAGAAGGGCATCGACAGCGGTATCGATCCCATGGGTCTTCCGGAGATCATGGATCTCGATCTCTTCATGCCCACCGATTATGCTTTCAAGGATCTCGGTGTTACCGAGGACGACATCAAGGCCGCTATCACCGATTCCATCAAGGTCAGCGTTGCTTCCTATGAGGGTAAGGTTAAGCTCCTTGAGATGAAGGGCGAATAATCAAAACATACACGGATTTTCGGCGGGACCTCGCGTTCCGCCGAAAAAGTGCTTTTTAGAAGCTTTTGCAAGCGCAGGTTTTCCGTCGCATTTGGCGGCGGCGCGGTCGTCTGTCGGGGGTTTTTTCGTCAGGACGCACAAAGATTTCGGTCTGTTTTTGTGCGCGCTGACGGAAAAACAGCCATCCGAAGACCGTTTTCAGCTTTTATCATCACAAATTTTTTCAGGAACGGGTGAATCCTTTTGGCAAAGAGAGAAGACGTAAGAAATATAGCCATAATAGCGCACGTTGACCACGGCAAGACCACCCTCGTTGACGAGATGCTCAAGCAGAGCGGCATATTCAGAGCCAACGAGCAGGTTCAGGAAAGGGTCATGGACTCAAACGACATTGAGCGCGAGCGCGGAATAACCATACTTTCGAAGAACACCGCCGTTCACTATAACGGCGTGAAAATCAACATCGTTGACACTCCCGGCCATGCCGATTTCGGCGGCGAGGTCGAGCGCATACTCATGATGGTTGACGGCGTGCTTCTGCTCGTCGACGCATTCGAGGGCTGTATGCCCCAGACGCGCTTCGTCCTCAAAAAGGCCCTTGCGCTCAAGAAGAAGGTTCTTGTCGTTATCAACAAGGTCGACAGACCCAACGCGCGCCCCGCAGAGGTTGTCGATGAGGTCATAGACCTGTTTATCGACCTCGGCGCGGAGGAGGATCAGCTCGACTTCCCCGTTATCTACGCCTCGGCGAAGGACGGATATTCCTCGCTCGATCCCACCGTCCGCTCGGGCGATATGCGCCCCCTGCTCGACGCCATACTTGAGCATATCGAGGCTCCCGACGGCGATGTCGACGCCCCGCTTCAGATTCTCTTCACGAGCCTTGACTATGACGACTATATCGGCAGAATCGGTGTCGGCAGAGTCGAGCGCGGCAGAGTGACAAAGAACGAGCCCGTAGTGCTCTGCAAGACGGACGGCACTCAGGAGAATGTCAAGGTATCTCGTCTCTATCAGTTTGAGGGGCTTTCGCGCGTCGAAGTCGATTCGGCCGCGGCGGGCGATATCGTCTGCATCTCCGGCATAGGCGACATAAATATCGGCGAGACCGCCTGCTCACCCGACTGCATCGAGCCGATGCCGTTTATAAAAATAGACGAGCCCACGATATCCATGAACTTCATGGTCAACGACAGCCCGTTCGCGGGCCGCGAGGGCAAATTTGTTACCTCGAGAAATATAAGAGACCGCCTGTTCAAGGAGGTCGAGACGAACGTCAGTATGCGCGTTGAGGAGACGGATTCGACAGACACGTTTAAAGTCTCCGGCCGCGGCGAGCTGCATCTTTCGATTCTTATAGAGACTATGCGCCGCCAGGGCTATGAGTTTCAGGTTTCGCGCCCGAAGGTCATTCTCAAAGAGATAAACGGCAAGACCTGCGAGCCTATGGAGCTGCTGATAGTCGAAGTCCCCGAGCAGTATGTCGGCGCGGTCATAGAGAAGCTCGGCTCCCGCAAGGGCGAGCTTATAAACATGGGCACGCGCGACGGCGGCGCGACTCACCTTGAGTTCCGCATCCCATCGAGAGGACTCATCGGCTACCGCGCGGAGTTCCTCACCGACACAAACGGCAACGGCATCATGAACCAGCTTTTCGACGGCTACGAGCCCTATAAGGGCGAGATAGTTACCCGCGAGCGCGGCTCGATAGTCGCGCATGAGACGGGCGTCAGCACCGCCTACGGTCTGTTCAACACTCAGGACAGAGGCAGGCTGTTCATCCCCGCGGGCGTTGAGGTCTACGAGGGCATGATAGTCGGCGAATGCGCCAAGAATGAGGACATAGTCTGCAATATCTGCAAGAATAAGCATCTGACAAATACCCGTGCCTCCGGCTCCGATGACGCGCTGCGCCTCGTGCCCCATACAGTGATGAGCCTTGAGCAGTGCATGGAATTTATAAAGGACGACGAACTGCTTGAGGTCACGCCCAAGTCGCTCAGACTCAGAAAGCGCATCCTCTCCAAGGAGAAGAGACTCAAGCAGCAGTTCAAGGGAAAATAATTTGAAAGGGGAGAGAGAAATGACACAGCGCCGAGCGGTTGCATTGGGCAGCTTTGACGGACTCCACAGGGGTCACAGGGCTGTGCTTGACCTCGCCCTATCGTTTAAAGAGCACGGCTTCGAGCCGTGCGCCCTCGTCTTTGACGAGCACCCGCTTAAAGTCGTCGGCGCGGGATCTCCCCCGGAGCTGATGACCCGTCAGGCGCGCGACGAAATGCTCGAGAGCCTCGGAATAACCGTTCAAAAGATATCCTTCGCGCGTATAGCCGATATGTCTGCGCGGCAGTTCGTCAACGAGATTTTAATAGACGAGCTGAACGCGGGCGCGGTCTGCTGCGGCTACAACTACCGCTTTGCGAAAAACGCCGCCGCGGATTCCCACGACCTCGAGGAGCTGTGCAAGGCTCACGGAGTTTTATGCGCCGTTGCACAGCGCACCGAATATAACGGCGCGCCGATAAGCTCAACGAGAATAAGAAACGCCCTTTCAAACGGCTATGTCGAGGACGCGAACGCCATGCTCGGACGCGAGTTTTCATATAAATTCACCGTCGTCAGCGGCGACAGGCGCGGCAGGCTCATAGGCGCGCCGACGATAAACCAGCATTTCCCCGAGGGCTTTATCGTCCCGAAGTTCGGCGTATACGCCTCATGCGTGCCGATAGACGGCAAGCTTCACGCGGCGGTCACCAATATCGGACGCAGACCGTCATTTACCTGCGACGATCTGCGCAGCGAGACCTGCATAACCGACTTCTCCGGCGACCTCTACGGAAAGGATGTTGAGGTAAGACTTCTTCAGTACATCCGCCCCGAAAGAGTCTTTGATTCGCTCGACGCGCTCGGCGACCAGATAGCGCAGGACGCGCAAAAAGCGAGAGAAATCTTTAACAAAACCGAAAAATAAACCGAACCGCCCGAGGCTTTCCGGGCGGTTTTCGTATTTATGCCGTAAAACAGCGTTATATTCCGCGAAGAGCGTCAAAGGGTCGTGGAGTCGCCGACCCCTGCAAAGTGAATAGCCGCAAGCCGCTGCATAAATCGCGGGCGGATGATATCCGCCCTACACGGTTATGTCATTTACAATATTAAAACTATTTGACTTTTTTATTTTTCCCCGTCCGGCCGCTTGTACTTAGACGAGGGTAGAAATGCGAACACGGCGATGACCGCTATGAACAGCGCCGCCATGAGCCTCATGTAAAGGTCTGACAGTCCGATATTTCTCACCGTCTCCTGCCCGAGGGCGATGTATACTGCCGCATAGGTCGCCAAAATCACGAAGAACGCCGCTATCAGCCCGTTTCTCGCCTTTCTGCGCGAGCGCTCGCGCTCTTCGCTGTACGGGAGCGCCAGCCACGCCGCGGTCAGCATTATCGGCGCGGCGCTGCCGGAGAGCGCGGAGAGAATTATATAGAGTGCCGCGCTTTTTTCTCTGCGGTTTTTGAGCATAACGGCGCCGCAGGTCACAAAGCCCGCCGCGTTTATTATATCGCCCGCTATGCGAACGGAGCTTGTCAGCCCGCTGAAATGCGGTATGCACACAGCCGCGTCCGCGAGTATAAATACCGCCATGGCGCAGAGCAGTGCGGGAATCGCTTTTTCCGTCAATTTTGTGCTTATTTTTTCTCTTTTCGTCTGCGATGCGGCAACTGCGGCCAACACGCCGATTGCCGCCAGAATAAGCGCTTCGCCGAGCGAGACCGCTTTTTCCGCCGCCGGGATTCCGACGATAAACGGCGAAATACCGTTAGCCAGCGCTCCTAATATCGCAAATATTCCCGCAAGGGTATAGAGAAGTATGTTTCGTCTGTTCATTCTTTCGCTTCTTTCATTCGGTCGGGTTTTAGAGATTTTATATGCTTTATTTATTCTGCCGGCGAATAGAATTCGTCGCTGCCGTATACGCTTTTTATTTCACGCCAACTGAGTCTTTCGGAGCATATCACCGTGCCGCACTGATCCGACTCTTCGGATAAATCTATATCGTCTTTCCATATAAAATATCCGTCTTTCTCTTCGAGCGACGCTTCTAAAATTTCGCAGGTGTATTTTTCGTCAGTCGGGCGGAGCGACAAAGATATAAGCCCGGAAAACTCAAGCTCGATTGCAGCCGAAGAATCGATTTGACTTTGTATCAAAACGCGCAGTGTGCGTCGGTCGTTGATAGGATACATGCTTTTTTCCGCAGTAGTATATGCTCCGCTTATATAATACATCTCTTTGATGCAGCTGTCATGGAAACTGTACATTCTATCCATGAGAGCCGATATGTCTTCCTTGCTTGAAATTTTATTCCACATAATTTTATTTTTTCTTCGCCTTTTTCTTTTTGTCTTTCGGGGTCGAGACGGCGATGAGTGCAAGACCCATGTCGGTAACAAGAGTCAGGCAGAGGAACAGCCAGTCGGTCACAGCGCGGAATGTGTCGCTCGGCAGAGTGAGATTGGTTATTATGTATGCCGCAACGATAATTACCGCGCCGACGATAAGCTCGATAACGCCCGCCTTGCGGAGCTTTTTGCATTCGCCGTCCGCTCTTTCGCGCGCGAACGCACCGGAGACAAATATGGAAGCGGGATTTCCCGTCATCGCGGCAAGCATGGCATAGAGAACCTTTTTTCTTCTGACTAATGCCATGTTATTTTTAAACATGACGACCGCAACGGCTATGTGTCCCGCCGCGCCTATCAGCTCCGCCGTTATGCGAACGGCGTCGAACAGCGATTCAAAATGCACGGCGGTGTTGATTAAATCCGCCGCGAGTATCGCCGCAAAACCGATAAAGCATATCGGCATGAGCCTGTTTCGGACAGCCGAAGCTTTTGCGTTGTTTTTGCACTGCGCCGCAAGGACAAACGAGGCTATTGCCGCTATGAGCGTCAAAACAGCGCCCGCTATCATCGACACGGTAGCTCCTACGGTCATTTTCGTCGGATAGAGCGCGAGCGCGCCCGAGAAGAAAAGATAGAACAGTCCCGCGATAATATAGAGTCCTTTTCTGTGTTTGTTCATTTTATCCCTCCGTCAGTTTATTCCATCCCGACTCGGTTTGTCGGGTAAAAGCCTTTTACGCTGACTTCGCCGCCCGTTATAATTTCGCGCTCTCCGTTTTCAAAAATAACTTCCAACCCGAAATTCGGCGCTATTCCCACGGCGCGTCCTTTTTTTATTTCTCCGCCGCGCTCGATGCTTATATCCTCGCCTGTGACCGCGCAGTTTTCGCGGTATTCTTTCAAATATTCCGCCCGCTTTTCGGGGAAGCCCTCGGTTATCAAATCGAGCTCTTCTATAACGGCGGCGATTATCTGCGCCCTGCAAAATTCTCTTTTGCAGACAATGCGCAGCGACGAAGCGATATTTCGAAGCTCGGGCGGAAAGCCGTCTTTAGTCTGATTTACATTGATGCCGATACCCATGACGGGGCCCGCCGCTGTCATCTCGGTTAAAATGCCGCAGATTTTCATCCGCCCGCAGACTATGTCGTTGACCCATTTTATGCGGCTTTCCGCATGACAGACTTTCTCTGTCGCGCGGCGCACGGCGACAGCTCCCCACGCGGTTATCTCGCTTATCTCCTCGGGGGTCGCGCTGCCCGTTCCGAGCAGAAACGAGAGGTAAATTCCGACTCCCTTTTCGGATTCGAAGCGCTTGCCGCGCCTGCCGCGCCCTTTCGTCTGGCAGTCGGCGATCACGCAGTCGCCCGGTCGGGCCTTGCCCTCGGCGCATAAATTTTTAAGCACGGTGTTCGTCGAATCCACCGTATCAAAAACGGTTATATTGCCCTTTCGCGCTTTCGTGAGATATTTTTCTATCTCCGCGGCGCAGAGTATATCAGCCTGCATTTTTGTTTTCGTCCTCCTCAAGGTGTCTGCGCCAGTGGAACAGATACTGCTGCGCGATTCCGCGCACTCCGTCTGTGCACGCGGGCAGCCCGTCGGGGTAGAGCTCGCCGACAACGCGGCGCACCCAAACATCTATCGGGAACGCATCGACGCGCCCGAAGCCGAACAGCAGAGTACACTCCGCTACCTTTGCGCCAACGCCCTTTATTTTTAAGAGGCTCTCGCGCACCTCGTCGTCCTCCGCGCTTTTTAACGCGGACAGATCTACCTCGCCGCCCGCCACCTTTCTCGCGGCGTCGATTATATATTTGTTTCTGAAGCCCGCCCTGAGCGGCGCCAAGTCTTCCGGCTCGAGGGGAGCCAGTTTTTCGGCGGAGGGGAACGAATATCCGCCGCCGGGGAGTCTCTCGCCGAAGCTCTCACAGAGCCTCTCTATAATTCCCTTTATCCTCGGAATATTGTTGTTCTGCGAAATTATAAACGAGCAGAGCGTCTCCCACTCGTCCTGCTTGAGTATTCTTATCCCCGGATATTCGGAGCACGCGGTTTTGAGGCTCTCGTCCGCCGAAAATCTTTCGCATATAGCGGTATAATCTCTGTCGAGGTCAAAATATTTTATCCATATGTCTTGAACTTCTTTAGGTGAGGTATCTTTAAAGAAAAGGGTGTCGCCGTCCTGCTTCAAGCTGAGCTCGCGCCCCATCGCAACACCGCTCCAGCTGCCGTCGGTGTTCTCGCTCCAGCGAAAAGCCTGTCCGCAGTCGAGTATCAGCGGCAGGGAGAAGCAGCGAAGTCCCGTGAGAAGAGTTCCGCCGTCCTTTTGCAAAATTTTGTCACAGTCCAAAGCAACAACGCTCCTTTATTGTATATACAAAATAAACTTGGTAAATTCGGCTTTCGGCGTAAAGAAAATATAACAAACTGTATATTTTTTTGACCCGTTTTTTTCTATCCACATCGGCTTGTCAAGGTTTTTCAAGCGTTTTTGAGGAAGTTATCAACATTTTCCACATATCACGCGCGAAAGTGCAATTACAATATGTATAATCGTCTTTTCGCCGCCCGTCGGTATATTTCACGCCGTAAAAGTTAAAAATAATCAACACATGACATTCGGAGGATAAAGAAAAAATGATAAAAGGTGTGAACCGTCAGGTCATAGAGATAACGCAGACCAAATGCGAATATTTTGAAAAAGTTCTGTTTTTCGTCAAGCCCGAGTACGCCGCCACGAGCGAGGGCACTCTGCGCGAGCGGGCGAGTCTGATAGCCGACAGCGCGGGCATACCTCCGGCGAGCAAGCTCAAAAAGAGAAAGCTTCTCTCGGCGCTGAAATTCGTCTGCTCCGCGCTCGCGGGGGCAGCCGTGACGGCGGCTGTTTTATTTTTGCTTTAAGTAATAGCCGCAAAAGCCGTTCATCACGCAGGCGGGGCAGTTCGGTCGGCGCGCTATGCACACAGCCCTGCCGTGGAGCACGCAGCGATGGCAGAAATCGTTGCTCTTCTCGGGATCGAGCAGAGCCTTCAGCTCCTTTTCGACCTTTGCAGGGTCCTTTGTGTCAACGAGCCCCAAGAGATTCGTTATTCTGATAAGGTGCGTGTCGGCCACAACGGCTGGCTTGCCGTAGACGTCGCCGACTATGAGGTTCGCCGTTTTTCTGCCGACTCCGGGTAGCTTTACAAGCTCCTCTATCGTGTCCGGCACCTTGAAGTTATATTTTTCAATGAGCATTCGGCTCATAGCTACTATGTCGTTAGCCTTTGCGCGGAAAAAGCCGCAGGGGTGAACTATCTCCTCGACCTCGGAAACGTCGGCAAAGGCGAGGCTTTCGAGCGTCGGAAAGCGCTCAAAAAGCACTGGCGTTACGAGATTTACGCGCGCGTCCGTACACTGAGCCGAGAGCCGCACGGCGATTAACAGGCGATAGGGCTCGCTCTCTTTGAGCGAGCATATCGCGTCGGGATATGCTTTTTCGAGCGCCGCCACGGCAAGGGCGGCCTTCTGTTTCTTCGTCATAAATTACCTCTTCGGGATTATCTCTATCCAGTAGCCGTCGGGGTCGGAGATAAAATATATACCCATGCCCTCGTTTATGTAGCAGACGCAGTCCATCTCCCTGTGCTTTTTGAGAGAAGCCTCGTAGTCGTCGGCGGTCAGAGCGAGATGAAATTCGCATTCGCCCAGATCGTACGCCTGCGGATGCTCTTTTAAACAGGTGAGCTCCAGCGAAAAAGTGCCGCTGCCGTCGCCCAAAAAGGCTATTGTAAACGATCCGTCCGACGCCTCCTTGCGGCGGATCTCGCAAAGTCCGAGAGCCTCGTTATAAAATTTAATGCTCTCGTCGAGATTTTTGACGTTGAAATTAAAATGATTGAATTTGTAGTCCATATCGCACCTCAATATTTATAAGTAAGACCGAGAAACTCGATCTCATTTTTTCTGTCGTTCTTTTTGAGCTCCTTGCGAACGGTTATCATGCCGAGAGTTACATAGCCCAATTTATGATAGAACGCGAGGGCTGCTTTGTTATCGGGAGATGCGTCAAGGCAAATCGAAGTGTAGCCCCTGTGCGCCTTTATCTTGTCCTCCGAAAGGGCGATGACCCGCGTGGCTATGCCTTTGCCGCGCTTGAGCTCGTCGACGTAGATATCCTCTATCCACGCGGTGTTGCCCGTGCGGTAGTTTATATGGACGAAGCCTGCGGTCTCCTTGTCCTCGAGTATGACAAACAGCTCGTCATGCCCGTGCGTCCACTCCTTGAGCGTCTTTTTTGCTGCCTTTATCCTGTCCTCGTCGGGCACGTCGGAGCCGAAATGAAGCCCCGCGCTGAAGCCGAAATAACGCGCAATTCTGTCAACGGTCTCATCTTTATACTTTCCGCCGAATTTCTTGAGCTTTGTCATAATAAGACTTCCTTTCTTACAGATGGTTTTATTATAGCATACTTATTTCCCCGTGAAAAGCAGAAAACCTTGCCCGTAAAAAAATCCGCGTAATTTTTCGAGTAATTTTTATTGTTTAATTTTCAAGGTACCCCGAATAAACGGCGAAGAATAAAAAAATTTGCATATTTATATAGTATATAGCTCTTGTATTTAACGGCGATTTATATTATAATAACTTAGTAAACCGAGAAGCATCTCAAGCGAGGCTTTGTTTTGGTCATGTGGCGTGGCGGGTCCTGTGCGGCGGAGCGCCGTGAACCATGTCAGGCGGGGAACCGAGCAGCATTAAGCGGTCTGCACTGTGCGCCACAGTCCGCCTGCCCGCCGCATGACCAAGATAAAGGCTCGCTTTTGTTTTATCAAAGATTTTTTAAAAGGACGGTCTGTTATGTACCGCGTGCTGTACAGAAAATGGCGACCGCAGACCTTTGAGGAGGTCTACGGTCAGCCCCATATAACCGCTACGCTCAAAAACGAGCTCGTCAGCGGCAGGGTAGCCCACGCCTATCTGTTCACGGGCTCGCGCGGAACGGGCAAGACAACCTGCGCGAAGATTCTTTCAAAGGCCGTCAACTGCCTCTCGCCGCACAACGGCGACCCCTGCAACGAATGCGAAATTTGCCGTGGAATCGACAACGGCTCAGTGCTCGACGTTATCGAGATAGACGCCGCCTCGAACAACGGCGTTGACAATATACGCGACCTGCGCGACGAGGCGAATTTCACTCCCGTTAAGGCTAAGTACAGAGTTTATATCATAGACGAGGTACATATGCTCTCCACGGGCGCATTCAACGCCCTTTTGAAAATTCTCGAGGAGCCGCCCGAGCACGTCATTTTCATCCTTGCGACTACCGAAGTGCATAAGCTCCCCGCAACCATTCTCTCGCGCTGCCAGCGCTTTGATTTCAAGAGAATTTCTCCTGAGGATATCTGCGCAAGACTTCAATATGTTGCCGAGCACGAGAACATCGTTTTAGACGAGGATGCCGCCGCGCTCATAGCCAAGGTTGCCGACGGTGCTCTGCGCGATGCGCTCTCCCTGCTTGACCGCTGCTGTGCGGTAGACGAGCACGTAACCGATGAGGTCGTAACCAAGAGCGCCGGACTCGCGGGGCGCGATTATCTCATGCGCCTGTCCGAATGTATAGTAAAAAAAGACTGCGCCTCTGCTCTCGGAATAATCAACGAACTGCATATGAACTCCTGCGACATGGAGCGGCTCTGCTCGGAATTTATGTTCCACCTGCGCGACCTGATGATAGTCAAAACCGTCAAGAGCGCTGATTCTATTTTAATCGCGACGGACGACGAGCTGAAGGCTCTGAGAGCCTTAGCCGAAAAAATGCCGCTCGAAGAGCTGCTTTATAATCTCAATGTTATCGAAGATACATTCTCGCAGATAAAACGCGCTTCCAATAAGAGAATCCCGTTTGAAATGGCGTTCGTGAAGCTCTGCTCCGAGGCTCTCGACACGGAAAACGACGCTCTGCTCAGAAGAATTTCGGCGCTCGAGGCAAAATTGGCGTCCGGCAGCTTCACCGCCGCCCCGGCTCCCGCTCGTGAGATAAAGCATGAGACTAAAGAGCCGAAGCCGCAGACTTCACCCGTTCCCGCAAAGCCCGCCGAGCCTAAAAAAGCTTTCGAGCCGGAAAAAACAGCCGAGCCTAAACCCGAGAAAACCGAGAAGCCCGCAGAAGCTCATGCACCCGCTCCCGAGGGCACGAACGGCGAGACTATTCCGTTCTCCCGCTGGGCAGAGGTCATGGACGAGCTCCAAAAGACGGACGCTCCGCTGCACGGCATATTACTAAACGGCGCGAGCGGCTACGAACGCGACAACTTTATTTTAATAAAGAGCGACAATCCCGCGCTCTCGTCCTTTATCAAGCAGGACACACACGCGGTGCTTCTGACGAAAGCGATTTTCGCTGTAACCGGAAAGCGCTACAAGATAGGTCTTTATAAAGCCCCCGAACAGCCGAGCGGAAAAGACCCGCTCGACGGGCTTATAAAAAAAATAAAAGCATTTAAAAACAGCTGACGGAGGAGAAGAACATGAAAGCAAGAATTCCCGGCGCCCAGCAGGGCGGCAGTGCCAATATGATGAAAAAAATTCAGGAGATGCAGGAGGAGATGGCCCGCGTCCAGCAGGAGGTCGAGGAGACCGAGTTCTCCGCGAGTGCAGGCGGCGGAGCTGTCGAGGTGACCGTCAACGGCCGTCACGAGGCTGTCTCGATAAAAATGGCTTCCGAAATAATCGACCCCGAAGAGCCCGAGATGCTCGAGGATCTTATAATCGCCGCTTTCAACGAGAGCGTGCGCAAGGCTAACGACGCTATGGAGCAGGGCATGGAGCGCGCCAAGGGCGGACTCTCCATCCCCGGACTTTTCTGATATGGCTCAGAACAGCGCCGCTCCGCTGGCAAGGCTCATAGAGCAGTTCGAGCGTCTGCCCGGAATCGGCAGGAAAAACGCACAGAGGCTCGCCTATCATATTCTCTCCATGACGGACGCCCAGGCAAAGGAGTTTGCGGATACGATAGTTGAGGCTAAGACTAAAATTCACCGCTGCCCCGTCTGCTGCGACCTGACGGACGCTGATATTTGCCCCATTTGCAAGAGCCCGTCGAGGGACAGGAGCATTATCTGCGTTGTCGAGGATCCGAAGGCAGTCATGGCGATAGAGCGCACGCACGAATTCGGCGGAGTTTATCACGTTCTTCACGGGCTTATCTCCCCAATGAACGGCGTAGGACCGGACGACCTGTGCATAAAGGAGCTCGTCAACCGCTTGGGCGACGGCGAAGTAAAAGAGCTTATCATGGCCACCAACCCGACCGCCGAGGGCGATGTAACCGCGCTCTTTATTTCAAGGCTCGTAAAGCCGCTCGGAGTAAAGGTCTCGCGCTTAGCCTACGGAATCCCTGTCGGCGCGGACCTCGAATATGCGGATAATTTCACTCTCACAAAGGCTATCGAGGGCAGAAAAGAGCTCTGATAAAAAGAAAAGTTTTCCACATTCTTTTAGTTTTCCACATACCGGTTTTCCACATTTTCCACATCGCCGTTTTCGGGTATGTGGAAAAGTAAGATTTTTCCTCATGGGATGAGGAAAACCCGAAACCGCGGTTTCGTTGACAGCAAAGGGACAGAGGCACTTTTCCTCATTTTTAACACCCCCTACTACTACTACTAAATATAATATATATCTATTTACAGACAGGAGGATCTTTCATGAAATTTGTTTGCGGCACGGCGGAGCTCTCGGAGGCTTGCCTTAACGTGCAGAGAGCAGTGTCGACAAAGACGTCGATACCCGCGGTAGAAGGTATTCTCATAAAAGCGGTCAGCGGCCAGCTGATTCTCACGGGCTACGACCTCGAGCTGGGCATAAATACCGCAATAAAGGCTACGGTCGAGGAGGAGGGCTCGATAATTATCAACGCCCGCATACTCTGCGATATTCTTCGCAAGCTCCCCGGCGACAGCGTGCGCTTTGAGGCGGACGCAAGAAGCCTTGCGAATATCGTCAGCGGCAACGCGAAGTATTCGCTCATAGGCATGAGCGCGGACGAATATCCGGAGCTCCCGTCCGTATCAGGCGGCTATCCCATTGTTATCAATCAGGGAGTTTTAAAGGATATGGTCAGGCAGACTATATTTGCGGTCGCAGTCAACGACAGCAAGGTAGTTCACACCGGCGTCAAGTTCGATATCAGCGGCAACGAGCTGAAGCTTATAGCTATAGACGGCTTCAGACTCGCCGTCAGAAAAGAAAACATAGACTATTCCGGCGACGATATTTCTTTTATAGTCCCCGCCAAGACGCTCTCCGAGATAATGAAGCTGATGAACGACGATGACAGCACAATTTCTTTGGGAGTCGGAAAGAGACATATAGTCTTTGAAATAGGCTCTTACAGCGTTGTTTCAAGACTGCTTGAGGGAGAATTTCTGAACTACGAGTCGGCTATTCCGCCCAAATGCACTACAAGGGTAAAGGTAAATACCCGCGATATGATAAATTCAATAGACAGAGCCTCTTTGATAATCAGCGAAAAATACAAGAGCCCCATAAAGTGTGTTTTCGCCGATAATATGATAAGGCTCTCGAGCGTCACTTCGCTGGGTACCGCGAGCGACAGCGTGGCGGCGGAGATAGACGGCGACGAGGTTGAGATAGGCTTCAACAACAAGTATCTGACCGACGCTCTGCGCGTTGCGGATACGGACGAAGTAAGATTTAAATTAAACGGCCCCATATCGCCCATAATAATCCTTCCGCCCGACGGAGACAGCTTCCTGTTCCTCGTGCTGCCCGTCAGAATAAAGACTGAATAAGAAGGATAAAAATGGTTAAAAAACTCAAAGTCAGAATAAAAGAAAAGCCGGTCGTTGAAAAAAAGATAGACACGGATTTTATCCGTCTCGACGCCTTTTTGAAGCTCTGCGACGCAGTTGTGACCGGCGGACACGCGAAGTTCGTTATTCAGGACGGAGAAGTGAAGGTAAACGGCGAAGTCTGCACCTCGCGCGGCAAAAAGCTCCGCGCCGGAGATACGGCCGAGTTTGAACACAAGATATATAAAGTTATCTGATATGTATGTAACACAGCACAATGCAAAAGATTTCCGCAATCTTGAAAATGCGAGCTTTTCGCCGGACAGGTCGATAAATATCATCTTCGGCGAAAACGGTCAGGGCAAGACGAATCTCATTGAGAGCATCTGGCTCTTTACCGGTTGCCACAGCTTCAGGACGAGGAAAAATTCCCAGCTTATACGCGAGGGCTGCGAAAGCAGTCTGCTCGATATAAGCTTTTTTGCATTTGACAGGGAGCAGTCGGCGCGCCTTGAGCTGACGGACAAAAAGAACGTCTGGATAAACGGCGTGCACAAAGACACCCCGCGCAGGCTCATAGGCGAGTTTCCCGCTGTGCTGTTTTCTCCCGCGACACTCTCCATAGTTCAGGACGGGCCGGGCGAGCGCAGAAAGTTTATAGACATAGCAATAAGTCTTGTTAAGCCGAATTATGCGGGTATACTCTCGAGATATATAAAAACTCTCTCCGAACGAAACGCGCTTTTGCGTCAGGCGGCTGCGGGATGGAATGTCAGTTCCGATATGTTTTTCCCGTGGGACGCGCAGCTCTCTTCTCTCGGCGCAAAGCTGCTGCGCTACAGATTCGAATATATCGACATGATAAAAAATCATGCGGCGGAAAATTATTCCGGGATAACCGCCGGGCGCGAAAAATTAACCGTAAGATACGATACATTCTGCAAGACTTCAAATTTTGACGAGCATGAGGCGGCAAAGCTGATGCTCGACGAGCTCGAAAAAAACAGAGAGAACGACATTCGCCGTCAATTTACCGGCACGGGTCCGCATAAGGACGATCTCTCGTTTTTTATAAATAAAAGAAACGCCCGCATCTACGGCTCACAGGGTCAGCAGAGGTCGTGCGCGCTGTCCTTAAAGCTCGCGGAGGCGGACATACTCGAAAAAATTACGGAGGAGAGCCCGATAATATTGCTCGACGACGTTATGAGCGAGCTTGACGACGGGCGGCAGGAGCTGCTTTTGGAGCGCCTCGGGAAAAGGCAGGTATTCATAACCTGCTGCGACCCGTCTCAGCTGCTGCGGCTGCAAAAGGGAAAGGCGTTCGAAATGATTGAAGGCAGTATCAACGAAATATAGGAGGTATATAAATGTATCTTCATCTCGGTCAGGATAAGGTCGTCAATATGGATGAGATAATAGGGATTTTTGACTTGGACACCTCGACCGTCTCGAAATCCACGCGCGACTATCTCGCAAAGGCGGAAAAGGACGGCTGCGTTACAAATGTCTGCACCGATCTTCCGAAATCGTTCATAGTCTGCATAGGCAGAGACGGAAAGACGCACGTCTATATATCGCAGATATCTTCTTCGACTCTTTTAAAGCGCACGGAATATGTGGACAGTCTTTCAAATATATAAATGAGGATAAAAATGAAAAAAATTAACAGCGGCATAAATCTTTTTAAGCTGTTTTCGATGTTCATGATAGCACAGCTGCATATTCTCGGAATGGGCGGCATAATAGGCGCCACTGAGGGAACTGCCGCATATTATCATGCTTTTTTTATGCAGAATGCGGCGTTCTGCGCGGTCAACTGCTACGCTCTTGCAAGCGGATATCTCATGCTCGGCAAAAAGATAAGGCTGTCAAGAATAGCGGGACTCTGGCTTGAAGTGTTTTTTTACAGCGTTGTTATCTCCGCAATTATGATGAGCATTTACCGCGACCTTTTCAGCGCACAGAATACGGTCCATGCCCTGACTCCGATTATTTCAAATCAGTATTGGTATATGACCTCATATTTTCTGATATATCTGTTTATTCCGATGATGAATAAATTTGCGGAATCGGCGAGCAAAAAATGCTTTACGGCTTTTCTTGCGGCAATTTTTGTTATGACGACCGGCGCATTTTTTATCGGAGCATACGGATTCAGATTTTTCGACGGTTACAGTCCGATATGGCTCATGATTATGTACCTTGTCGGCGCGTATATGAAAAAATTCAATATAGGCGCGAAAATGAAAAAAATTACGGCGCTGCTGCTCTATTTAGCGGCAGTAGTTTGCAATTATTTAATTAATTTGTTTTTAGAAAAACCGATGAAGGGGATATTTTCTGACGGGCTCGTACAATATCTTTCTTACACTTCTCCGTTCGTGGTTTTATCCGCAATTTTTCTGTTTATCTTCTTCTCGAAACTGAAATTCGGAAAGCGAACCGAGAAAATCATAAATTATATAACTCCCGCTGCTCTGGGCGTCTATCTGATACATACCCATCCTCTTGTGTTCAATAAGCTGATAAAAAATATTGCTCTGCCGCTTGTAAACCATGGCACGGCGGCGGTAATTTTCGGCTCGGTTGCCATGGCTCTCGCTGTGTTTATAATATGTATAGTAATAGATATTCTGAGAATACAGCTTTTCAGGCTCATAAAAACAGACGTACTGTGCAAAAAGCTCGACAGCGCGTTTGAAAAAAATAAAGTAAAAAGCGAAGCACAAGTATCGGATACCAAATAAATATATAAAAATGCCGGAAGAAAAATAAAATCTTCCGGCTCTTTTTATTTGATTTTAAGGAATAACTTAGTCAGCGTCTTTCCGACGTGCTTATGATAGATGCCTATATATTCGTATTTGTCGAACTCTCCGTCGCCGGTCATAAGAATTTCCATGGGAACTCCGGCCAATAATATATCGACACCCGCATCGTGCAGACCGCAGCGAAGATAAAATTCCTTTCGGCGCACGGTCATGGGCTTGCTCTCGTCGGGCTTCTCTATTTCGAGCAGTAAATTGCGGCGCGGGAAAGTGTCGCACAGAGCGGGCATTATTTTCGAGCCCAGACCTTGGCCGCGCTTGTTTCCGTCTACGGCAAGGTACATCAAAAGCACGGACTTGCTCCCCGTGCAGGCGACGGCCACGCCGCAGGGCTCGCCGTTTTCGTATGCGGCGAGAATTCTGATTATTCCGTTCTTTTGGAGCTTTAAAAGCTTTGAAAACGGAATTCTCTCTCTTAAAGGAAAAGCCTCTCTGTAGAGCTTCTTTACATAATTGACATCAATAGTCGAAACATCGCGTAAAACCATTTTTTATACCTCAACCGATAAATTTTAATATAAGCTCCGCTATGAAAACTGCGGCGCAGGATGCGGCGGCGACGGTCAGCAGACCGCGCTCGAAAAATGCGAGAACGAGGGCGACCGCAAAGCCAGCTATAGCGCTCGGCAGACTTGCTGTGGATGAAAATATTGCGGGTACAGTCATGACGGCGAGCACCGCATAGGGGACATAGTAGAGAAACGAATTTATAAATTTATTCTCTATTTTCTTTTTGACGAGGACGAGCGGGAGCATTCTGACGAGATAAGTGACTCCCGCCATGACTGCGAGCCCGGAGAAGAAGGCGACATAGTTATTCATCGGCGCTCACCTCCTCCGATTTTACGGGCGCAACGAGCGCAAACAGCACGCTCGCCGCAACGGCGCAGATGATTATTGCAAAGCCGCTCGGAACTTTCGAGAGCACGGGAATAAATTTAAAGGCGCAGCTCAGAGCTATTGCCGATAAAACGCAGAGCAGTGTGGGCAGGCTCTTTTTTGCGGGCGGAACTATTATCGCTATGAACATTCCGTATATTGCGATTCCGAGGGCGGAGACTACTGTCGCGGGCAGAATGTTTCCTGCGGCCGAGCCGAGCAGAGTGCCCGCGCTCCAGCCGAGATAGGGAGTGAGAGTCAGTCCGTATAGATATTTTCTGCCCAGCGGCGCATTTTTTGATATCGCCACGGCGAAAACCTCGTCTGTATTCACAAACGATATTAAAAAGCGGTCCAAAAGCCGCACGCTATTTGAGAGCCTCTGCGAGAGCGAGACGGACATGAGAGAATAGCGCATATTTATAACAAACTGCGTCAGCGCCAGTTCAAACAGAGATCCGCCGCCCGCGATTATCGGCACAGCCGCAAGCTGACCGGCGGAGGTGACGTTGGTCATGGATATCATCACAGCTTCCCATATTGTAAGCCCGTGACCGACCGTGAATATTCCGAACGCAAAGGCAACGGACAGATAGCCTAAGCAAATGGGTATTCCGTCGCGCAGCCCGCGCGAAAAGCTGTTGAGTTCTTTCTCCATAAAAGTATCTCCGATTAAATGAACGGAATTTTTGAGTTCATTATAATAAACGCCGACGAACATTATACCACAAATACCGCATAAAAAACAGCCCGCAGAACTATAAATTTAAGTGCCGGATAAAATAAACAAATAGTAAATTTGTTCAAATAGTAGTTGATGAAAAACCGCAAAGGTATTATAATATTATTAAGTAGGCCGATAATATCGGTTTTCGGAAGGAGCAGAACCATGAAAAAGGAAATCAAAGACCTCTACGACCTCTGGCTGAAAAAAACAGAAGGCTGCGCCGAGCTGCACGACGAGCTCGCCGCCATAGAAGAAAAAGAGGATGAGATATCGGATAGATTTTACCGTGCGCTCGAGTTCGGCACGGGCGGTCTGCGCGGAGTTCTGGGCGCGGGCACAAACAGGATGAACGTTTTCACCGTCAACCAGGCGACGCAGGGTCTGGCGGATTATCTCAACGCGAAGTACGACTCTCCCTCTGTGGCAATAGCCCACGATTCGAGAATCAACTCCGACGTTTTCGCAAGAGGCGCTGCGGGCGTGCTCGCGGCAAACGGAATAAAAGTATATATTTACCCCGAATTAGTGCCGACGCCGATGCTCTCCTTCGCAGTCAGAAGGCTTCATTGCAGCTCCGGCATAATAATCACAGCGAGCCACAATCCCGCGAAGTATAACGGCTACAAGTGCTATTCGCACGAGGGCTATCAGATGACCGACGCCGAGGCGAATGCAACATATGAGTGCATAAGAAAAGTCGATATCTTCAATGACGTTAAGACCCTTGATTTTGACGAGGGCATAAAGAGCGGAAAGATAGAGCTTATCCCGAGCAGCGTAAACGAGGCGTTCTATGAGTGCGTTCTGTCGCGCAGAGTCAATCCCGACGCCGTGGCGAAAGGCAAATTAAAGCTCATATACACTCCGTTAAACGGCACGGGCAACAAGCCCGTCCGCGAGGTTCTCAAGCGCGCGGGCTTTGACGATGTTACGGTAGTTCCGTCGCAGGAGCACCCGGACGGTCACTTCCCGACCTGCCCCTATCCGAACCCCGAAATTCGCCAGGCGTTTGAAGAGGCGCTGAAGCTTGCGCAGGACAAAAAAGCAGACCTGCTCCTTGCAACCGACCCCGACTGCGACAGAGTCGGTATTGCTGTCAACACCGGTGACGGCTATAAGCTCATGAGCGGCAACGAAGTCGGCGTTCTGCTGACCGAATATGTCCTCTCGTCGATGAAAGCGGCGGGCACTCTGCCGAAAAATCCCGTTATAGTCAAGTCGTTCGTCACTACCTCGCTCGTTGACCGCGTGGCGGAGAGCTACGGCTGCGAAGTTTGCGACGTTCTGACCGGCTTCAAATATATCGGCGAGATCGCAACCGAGCTTGAAAAGAAAAACGAGGGCGAGCGCTTCATTCTCGGCATGGAGGAGAGCTACGGCTATCTCTCCGGCCTGCACGCGAGAGACAAGGACGCCGTTGTGTCGTCTATGCTCATATGCGAGATGGCGTCGTTCTATAAAATTCAGGGCAAGACCCTCGTTCAGAAGATGGCCGAGATATATGAGAAGTACGGCTACTACAAGAACATTCTCCTGAACTTCACCTTTGAGGGCGAGAGCGGAATGGAGAAGATGGGCGATATCATGACCTCCTTGAGAGAGCACGCGCCCGAGGAGATAGCGGGCATGAAGGTCATTGAGACCGCCGACTATAAAAAGTCCGAGCGCGTAGATATTTTGAGCGGAAAAGTTTCGGAGATAAAGCTGCCCAAGTCCAATGTTCTCGCATACAAGCTCCCCGACGGCAACAGTGTAATCGTTCGCCCGTCCGGCACGGAGCCGAAGCTCAAGGCATATGTGACCGCCTGCGGAAAAGATGAAAATCACGCGTCCGCTCTCGGCGAGCAGCTCGGCGAAGCTATCGAAAAGATTCTCGGAATAAAATAAACAGAGCGAAAGGATGGTAAAAATGCAAAAAAGAGGGATTTGGACAAGAGTTGTCGCAATAGTTTTGGCGGCGCTCATGGCTATCAGCGTCGCGGCGGCGGCAATAACCGCTTTTGCGGCGGAGGCCGTTCCCGCAACGGGTCAGAACACATCAAACACGAAGTGGATAATCATTGCGGCAGTCGCGGCTGTTTGCGTAATTCTTATTTGCGTAATACTGCCTAAAGCAAAGAAAAAGTAAAAATCTCCGTAAAAATATTCAAAAATGCAAAATTGTTCATAAATTCAACATACTTATGCCACATTTTGCTGTCAAAATGAAATATAGTATAGGAGATATAGTTGAGGTGCTTTCGGGGCGGCTGAGTCAAAATAATTGACAGGCCGCTCTGATAGCTTTTTCGGGAGGAAAAATGAACAGAGATTTTCTTGAACTTATAAAGACCCGCCGCAGCACGCGCAGCTTCAAGCCCGACCCCGTGCCGGAGAATTTGCTCGACGCCGTTTTAGAGGCGGGCACTTATGCGCCCACGGGAATGAACCGCCAATCGCCCGTCATAATCGCGGTCTCGGATAAAAAATACCGCGAGAAGCTCTCAAAATTAAACGCCGCCGTCATGGGCGTTGACAGCGACCCCTACTACGGCGCGCCGACGGTAGTTCTCGTGCTCGCCGACCCGAAGGCAAGCACGTTTGTCGAGGACGGGAGCTGCGTGCTCGAAAATATGATGCTCGCTTCTCACGCCTGCGGCTTGGGCTCTGTCTGGATACACAGGGAGCGCGAGATTTTCGACAGCGAGGACGGCAAAGCGCTCCTGCGCGAATGGGGACTGCCCGAAGCTCTGCGCGGCGTCGGCTCGATAGCGCTCGGTTATCCCGCCGCCGACCCCGCACCCCGTTCTCCGCGCAAGGACGGATACATAGTAAAAATCTGAAAAGCAAAAAGAAGCAAAAAGGAACTGCAAAGGTAGTTTCCAATAAGACAGTATGAGAACATTACTGACATAGGGTAGCTGCCGTACAGGAGTGC